>ENA-OQER01000790-OQER01000790.1-human-gut-metagenome-genome-assembly--contig:-NODE-790-length-16613-cov-6.995511_pt1 | contig 16613 bp, 25 predicted proteins | sample MGYA00242797_ERZ504639 | MGnify/ENA primary metagenome ERZ504639 (study PRJEB26092, sample SAMD00036306) | human gut metagenome | host: Homo sapiens | study: EMG produced TPA metagenomics assembly of...
CCGTTTGCCTTGGCGCCGAGGTGCACGCCCCGTGCGATGGTAAGATGCTTTGGTGTGTAAAGAGGAGATTTGCCATGAGCAAGACAATAGTTAGGCCCACACTTTCGCTGGCAACCACATCTATCTGTATCGCCTGCTGCGCGACGCAATCGGATGCGGCAAGCAAACGTTTATGACGCAGGTCGAGGAGGCACTCGCCGCTGGTGACATGGCCGCTTATGACCTGGGCTTCGAGTCCACGCGCGAGCTGCTCGAGGAGCTCGACGACTGCATTAAGCTGACCGTCTTTAAGGGCGGTCGCTGTATGCCACGGTCATCGCCAACGAGGCCTGGGATGCCGCCCTTGCCAAGGGCGAGGACAAGCCCAAGGCTGCCAAGGGTGCCAAGCAGTCCTACAAAAAGAAAAAGCGCGGCGAGAAGGACCTCAAGGCCGTGCGCCCCAAGCACGTTAAGCGCGCCGAGCCCGAGCCCATGGCCGAAGTCGCTCCGGAGCCCGAGCCCGAGGCAGAGATCGAAGTCGCTATTGAGGTAACGGCAGAAGCCGAAACCGAAATCGCCGCCACGACCGATCCCGAAGTCATATCCGAGCAGGAAGCCACTGCCGAGCTCAACGAGGCTCCCAAGTCGACAACCGAAGAAGCCGCTGACCAGCCCGAGACGTCTGCGTTCCAAAACAGCGATGTCTTTGGCGACGAGGCCGAGGACGATCAGCCCGACGAGCCCGCCGATCAAGGCGCTACTGAGTCGACGCCGGAGCCCGAGACGCCGCAGCCCGCCATCTCGCTCACGGTCGTCTATGACCCCGAGAACGCCAACGCCGGCATAACCACCATGGCATCCACGCCCATCGACGCAAAGTCGAGCGTCGAGAACGAGAACGCGACGCAGGTTGAGGTTGAAACTGCAGCTGCAGACGCGCCCGTCACCGTGAAGCCCGCAGATTCCACGATCAAGCCGAAAACGACGCCGGAGCCCGCACCCGTCATCGAATCCGTGCCCGCCTCTGCTTGCGACCAAATTCCCTCACCGGCACCGGCTTCGGTACCCGTAGCGGCCCCAGCCCCCGCACCTGCAGCGCCCGCCATCCCCGAGGACTTCCCCATCGATTTCGCAACCGAAGTCTTCTGCCCCGGCCCATTGCTACACCAGTTGTCGACCTATCTCCCCTACGGCGCCGACACGCTCGGCATCGTCGGCGAGTACTACTGGATCGCCCGCGAACGCGGTACCATCGAGGCCGCGCGAAACCGCGCAAGCTTCCCCCTGCGTTACACGCAGGCAGGCGAGCGCCACGAAGTCACCGTGCGCATCCGCCGCAACACCACCGGCGGCCTCGGAGCCGCCTGGACCATCGACAAGGTCAACGCCCCGGCCGAGTGACAAAACGGCCTGGATAGCCATTTGACCATCCAGGGCCGTTTGAAATCAGACCTTTTGGCTGTCATCAGCACATATAGACACCAGAGAAGCAAGCTCCTCCTCAAGTTGCGGAGCAAAATACCTAAAAGAAACTTGTGCTCCAATCGGTATCGACTCAATCATATTCGCAGCATTATCTGAAATACGGTACGATGCAGTTTCACCTGTCTTCAAATCCTCTATTGAGCAGACAGCGTCTTCAGCATCAATCGACCTAAGCACGCCTTTTCCTTGTAACATCACATCGGCATGCCCGCCAGCTATTTCTAATGAACCTGAGTCTGTCGCAGTCACTTCTCCGGAACCTCCGCGCGATATCTCTTCCTTTGTTGAACAGCCCACCAATGAAGCCATCAGCACCAAAGACAGAGCTAGACGAATCGCCCTACTTCGAAAAAGTCGTTCCATAAGTCCACGCATAATAGCTCTGATCATACTTCAGGAAGGATAAAGATGAATTCCAGCCGTCCGCTATGCCAATCATCTGCCTTGTCTCTCCAGTTTTCTTACCAGTAAGTGTGGCGTAAGCCTCCGCTGTTACAGAATGGGCTGATCCGTTGTACAAACTCGCATGTAAAACATTCGGTCTATTAGAGTTAATCTCATTTTGAATGCTCGCGATAGCCGGAGAGGAGACAGTGCGGGCGATAAGAGTACTTCCTCTGCTTGCGCAGTAATTTGTAAACCCCGTTGCACAGGTTGATATCGGCGTTCCACCCAAAACAACGCCGGGAACAGTCTGTTCTTCATCGGAAAGAGCATGGGTATTGGTGTAATTCCATATCTGCATATATTGCGAAGGGTCGCTATATAAATTGGCAATGCCATACAGTTCCGCAACGTTCGAAAAAGCTGTCACCATACAAGCATAGTGGGCGGTAAGCCTCTTAATCTCGCTTTCATCATATGACATAAACTGAGAAATGGAACGAAATCCAGATACTGTGTAATCCTGCATTTGAGTTGCGTAAATTACAACATCGTTCCAGCTTGAAGGTTTATTCGATAAAACGACAGGCCGTCCTTCTATGGAAACAGCCGGGATTGTTCTTCCGCAATTTGTTGTTATTGAACCGTCCAAAGATTGCACGCCGAATTCGAATGGATTGATCATTACGACTGGGTTATTGAAAGAATAAGACTCGACACCAAGATCTCCTCCCCGATCCATAGGCTGACTAAGCCGTCTCCAAAACGATATCCCGTAAGTATTTCATCATCTGAAGCATCTAAAACCAAATAGCCCGCGGCTCTATTGGATGTCACAACCGGAACAATGTAACCAAGCGGGGACCCATCAACATCTACAAAAGGAATAGGGTCAGAAGGCGTATACGAATAGCCGAGGAGTCCCTTTATATATTTATCGGCAAGCTCTTGCGCAATTTCAGAAGTAAATTGTATCTGCTCACCATCAATATTGCCCGTCGAAGCAAAAACCTCTTTCGGACGTGCGGCTAAGGCGACAATTGAAGACGCGACAAGTTGCAGAAAACGACGACGCGAAAGCATATGTTCTTCTTTCTAGAGAAGCGACTTATAAGGTACTCCTATTCTATAATCTTTTTTGTAACGTTACAGCACTGGTTATATTTCAATTCGATTTGCTTATGTCCTTGCAACCCAATGCGTCTTTACGTTTTAAACGGAATTAGAAAATCACTCATAGCAAAAACGGGCTTTAATCCCAAAGAGATGACTTTGATTATGAATCAAACCAGCAGCCAGGGCATAGCTGCAGTGCAATTGCTACAAGAAAGGCCGCCCTTGGAGGCGGCCTTTCTACTTGCTACTAGTCACGCGTCAGCTTGCGGTGAATACGATGCGGCTGGGCTGCGTCCTCGCCCAGGCGCTCGATGCGGTTGGCCTGATAGGCCTCGAAATTGCCCTCGAACCAATACCAGTTGCCCGGATTCTCGTCGGTGCCCTCCCACGCCAGAATGTGCGTGGCGACGCGGTCCAGGAACATACGGTCGTGGCTAATGACCACCGAGCAGCCCGGGAACTCGAGCAGCGCCGCTTCGAGCGAGGACAGCGTCTCGACGTCGAGGTCGTTCGTGGGCTCGTCGAGGAGCAGCAGGTTGCCGCCCTGCTTGAGCGTAAGCGCCAGGTTCAGACGGTTGCGCTCGCCACCGGAAAGTACGCCAGCGCGCTTCTGCTGGTCCTGGCCCTTAAAGCCAAAGCTCGCCACATAAGCGCGGCTCGGAACCTCGGTCTCGCCGACCATCATGTGGTCCAGGCCGTCCGAGACGACCTCCCATAGGTTCTTATCGGGGTCGATGCCGGAACGGTTCTGGTCGACGTAAGAAATCTTGACGGTCTCGCCCACCTCGAGCTCGCCCGAAGTCAGCGGCTCCAGACCCACAATCGTCTTGAACAGCGTGGTCTTACCGACGCCGTTGGGGCCGATGACGCCCACGATGCCGTTGCGCGGCAGGGTGAACGAAAGGTCGTCGATAAGCACGCGGCCATCGAACTCTTTGTGCAGGTGATGGGCCTCGAGCACCTTGTTGCCCAAACGCGGGCCCACAGGAATGCGAATGTCAGTCCAGTCGAGCTTCTGGCTTGCGCGGGCCTCGGCCTCCATGTCCTCGTAGCGAGCCAGACGGGCCTTGTTCTTGGCCTGGCGAGCCTTGGGCGAGCTGCGTACCCACTCGAGCTCGGCCTCCATGCGCTTGGCGAGCTTGGCATCGCGGTTGCTGCGCCTCGATACGGGCAGCCTTGGTCTCCAGATACGTGGAGTAGTTGCTTGTAGGGATAAAGGTGGCCGCGGTCGACCTCGCAGATCCACTCGGCAACGTTATCCAGGAAGTAGCGATCGTGCGTGACGGCAAGCACCGCGCCTGGTAGTTGTGCAGGAAGTGCTCGAGCCACAGGATCGACTCGGCGTCCAGGTGGTTCGTGGGCTCGTCGAGCAGCAGCAGGTCGGGAGCCTCGAGCAGCAGCTTGCACAGGGCCACACGGCGGCGCTCGCCGCCAGAGAGCACGTTGACCGGCATGTCGGAATCGGGCAGCTGCAGGGCGTCCATGGCCTGGCCGAGCTTGGAATCGATATCCCAGCCGTCGGCGGCGTCAATCTCGTCCTGGAGCTTTCCCATCTCGGCCATGAGGGCGTCCATGTCGCAGTCCGGATCGCACATCTCCTCGCCGATCTTGTTGAAGCGATCGACCTTGGCGATCATGTCGCCAAACGCCATGCGCACGTTCTCGATGACGGTCTTGTCGTCGTCAAGCGGCGGCTCCTGCTGCAGGATGCCCACGGTGTAGCCGGGGGTAAGCCTGGCATCGCCGTTGGAGACCTCCTCGATGCCGGCCATGATCTTGAGCAGGGTCGACTTGCCCATACCGTTGGGGCCCACGACGCCGATCTTGGCACCGGGTAGAAGCTCAGGGTCACGTCGTCAAGGATTACCTTGTCGCCATGGGCCTTGCGAGCCTGATACATCTGGTAGATAAACTCCGCCATTTGTCTGTTTTATCCTTTCTACCTGTTGTTTCCCTATTCTTGATTCGCTTTAGTGGAAACGAAATGAGAAAACTAGCTCTGAAACGTAACGAAAAAGGGGCATGGTTGCCCATACCCCCTAATACTACCTGGGAAAAATCCCCCAGAACATACCATGAACTGCGTACGCTAGTTTTTCGCAACCTTAACGAACAGCCCGCTGAGATTTGCGCCACAGCAGATACGAGTAGACGTAGGCAGCTCCGGCTGAACCAAACGCCAGAACCGCAATCACCGCGGCGACGACTTCATTCGAAAGCACAGCACCTGCCACGCCCATCGCAATCAGGCCAACACCCAGCACCATAAAGCAGGCACCGCCAAAGCGCTGCGTACGGCGCCAGTTCTCGGGATCGGCAAGCGCCCAAGGCGTCTTGATACCGAGCGTATAGTTCTGCTTCACACGCGGCAAGTAGTTGCCTACGCCGATGAACAGCAAACCGATAGCACCGGAAATCAGCACGTTGACCGAACCGACCGCCGGCACCACGCCCCAGACCGTAAGCTCTCCCAGCCAGCTTACGGCACACATGAACAAGGTAAAGGCGATTACGAAGCCCTGATAGAACTTGCCCGAGGTTCGATATGCCTCACCTTTAGGATCGATGCGCGGCACCACGCAGAACATTGCAAGAAGTGCCAGAGGCAGCACGCCGAGCGCGGAGGCCATCCAGCTAGGGCCCCAACCGTCGACGGCGCCGTTCGCTCCCCAGTGCGTGGGAATCTGCGCAGGCAAGCTCGGCATCACCATGAGGTGCGCTACGACATTGGCGACGCACAGAGCAACCAGCGCAATCCACACGCGCGACGATACCCCCGTGGGTGAATGCCCTTGTTTTCGTTATTCATCCTTATCACCTTCCGTGTTTGTAAAGCCCATAAACCAGCCAATTAAATCCTGCATGACGGTGGTGTTTAAGCTGTATACGATGTTTTGGCCATGGCGCTCGTCGGTCACCAACCCGGCGTTTTTGAGCGTCGCCAAGTGATGGCTCAGCGATGGCTTACTGATATCGAAATGCTCGGCAAGCTCCCCCGCCGTGCAATTGCCCTCGCGCAGCAACTCCAAAATGCGCCGTCGCGTTGGATCGGCAAGCGCCTTAAAACCCTCTCCCGGCATAGGACCTCCTCTCAGCATTTCGTTCGACGCGCACACTATACTCGATATTTAGATGTTTGTCTAACTATCTAATCGCAATGCTTCAATCCACATCAAAGCAAACGCCATCGCAACCTATGGGCGATTACCTATAATGACGATAGCTAAAACACGATTCGCTTCCCAATCGGAGGATGTCTATGGCCGAAACCGCTGCCGCTCTCGTCGAGACGCGCGATACCAAGCTCGAAATCATCATGGGCCGCGAGGCGCTCGACAAACTCGCCGCCGCCACGGTGCTGGTGCTCGGCTGCGGAGGCGTGGGCTCCAACTGCTGCGAGGCACTCGCCCGCGGCGCATCGGTCATTTCGTCATTCTGGACAAGGACATCATCGCGCCCAGCAATATCAATCGCCAGGCCATCGCCTTTCACAGCACCGTCGGCAAGCGCAAAGTGGACGTGATGGATGCCATGATCCGCGATATCAATCCCGCCGCCACCGTTATCAAACGCACCGAATACCTGCTGAGCGACAACATCGACGAGTTCTTCGCGAGCGTTTTGGAGCAGACGGACGGCAAGCTCGACTACGTCTCGACGCCATCGACACCATCTCGGCCAAGCTCACCATTGCCAAATATGCTCAGGACCACGACATTCGTTTGGTTAGCTCCATGGGCGGGGCCAACAAGCTCCATCCGAGTGCCTCCGCTTTGCCGACATCTTCGATACGGTACGTGACCCCATGAGCCGCATTATGCGCAAAGAATGTAAGAAGCGCGGAATCAAGAGCCTACATGTACTGTTTAGCTGCGAGGAATCGGTTAAGACACAGCCCCGCGACCCTTCCAACATCCACGAGCGTACCGAGCTCGGAACCGCCAGCTTTATGCCGCCCATCATGGGCAGATGATCGCCGGCGAGGTTATCCGCCAGATCAGTGGCCGCGGCACCGAGCACGTGCGTGCCGATGGCCAGCGCCTAGACTAGCGGAGCGCGCCGAGATGGAGCCCCGGTTATTTGATGCACACTGCCATCTTGATTTAATGGCTCACCCGGACGCTTGCCGATGAGGCAACGGCGCTGGGCTTGGGTCTATTTGATTGCGGCGTCGATCCACGCGACTTCGCTAGCGCACACGGGCGAACCCGTCGCCTTCCTACCGTCATCAAGGGCATCGGCCTCCATCCTGGTGGCTCGCCGACGGCCGCTGCGGTCCCGCCGAAGTCAATCTGCTTTGCGAAGTTGCTGCCCAAGAGCGCTACATCGGCGAAGTCGGGCTCGACTTTTCCGCGCGCTTTGCTGGAAGTGAGCCGCTACAAATACAGGCACTTAACCGGCTCTGCGATGCACTCGTGCAGCATCCTCTTACCGGGCGCGTGATATCAATTCACGCCGTTCGTTCGGCAGGAGCCGTACTGGACGTCCTCGAATCGCATGGACTACTCATCCCAAACCCCGACTCCCCCGCTATCATCTTCCACTGGTTTAGCGGCACTTCGAACGAACTCGCCCGCGCGCGAAACGCAAACTGCTATTTTTCCGTGAACGAGCGTATGCTCGCCACCAAGCGCGGTCGCGAATATGCCCGGCAGATTCCACTCGACCGTCTACTGCTCGAGACCGATGCGCCAGCCGAGGCAAACACAGAAACAAGCGCGCAATCGCTCATCAGATCGCTCACAAGGACCTCGATGCGCATTGCCTCACTCAAAAACTGTGACGCAAAGCGCATCGAGTCGGCAGTTTTAGCAAATGCGCACTCTGTTTTTGACCTTCGCTAACTCCTGTGGGCAAAAATGCCAAGGGGCATGCAAATCGCACAACGCAGTCCCTATTTTGGAAGACAGTACAATTCGGCAGCATTACACCAATTCGTGCATGAGATCACGGTTGCGTGCATACAATTCGTCAAAGATATGACGGCGCGACGCATATAACTCGTGGGCAGTCATATCAGGCACGATTGTTTGCGCAACGCCAAGGACTTGGGCGAGCTCATCCCATGATGCATAGGCGCCACCTGCGAGAGCTGCCATGATGGCATCACCGAAGCATGCGCCACCGTAACCTTGGCAACCGAGACCTCGCGCCCACATACGTCGCGATAGCCTGCATCCAAACTGGATTCTTGGTTCCACCTCCGACAAGCATAATGCGCCCAATTGGCAGTCCATGTTCTCGCTCGATATGTCGACATGGGATGCAACGGTATACGCGACGCCTTCCAAGGCGGCACGAACCATATGGGCTCGCGTATGCCTTCCGGTCAGGCCAAAGAAGACGCCACGCGCCTCGGGATCGTTGAGCGGAGTGCGCTCCCCCGCAAAGTACGGCAGACACAGGAGCCCATCGGCACCCGGCGCCACACCGGCGGCATCATGCGCCATAACCGAATATGCATCGGGGCCACCGTGGCCCTCGGCCTCCACGGCGTCGCGATACAGCTCTTGGCGCAGCACGATGTGAGCGCACCCGCCGTATTGGTCCCCGCGCAGATCCCGTAAGTTCCGGGAATGATAAACGTCCCTGGCCACAGGCGGGCATCATCGACCATATGATCAGCTAGATAGATGAAATACGCCGTACTCCCCAACTGAACCATCATATCGCCGGGACGAAATACACCCGTCGAAATGGCCTCGGCACCAGAGTCGCCCGTTCCCACTAAGACAGGTGTCCCTGCCGCGAGCCCCGTCGCCTCAGCCGCACGCTGAGTAATCACCCCGGCAATATCGGTAGCCGACATTACCTCCGCCATCTGGTCAGGCCGGCAGAAACGAGCACATTCCCGAGCATCAACCTTCCAAGTGAAGCGGTCGTATAGGGGAAGAAAATCCTCCGCCAAATAACGGTCCACCGTAAAACGCCCCGTCAACTTTGCGCACAGAAACGATGACGCCGTCAGGAACTTCGCGGCACGTTCGTGCACCTCGGGCATATTCTCCTTAAACCACAAGATCTTGGGAGCAATATCTGACGAACAGGGATCGTGCCCGAAAAGCTCGCGTGCGCGATCTGACCCATATTCGGAAAGAAGCTCGTCAATCTGCGGTTTCGAACGTGCATCGACTCCATACAAAATCGCGGGCGCCAGCGCGTTGCACTCGGTATCGACCGGCACACAGTCGCAGCCCAATGCGGAAAGGCCCACGCATCCGATCTGTGCCGCGTTAACCCCCGATCGCGCCACCAGCTCGCGCGACAAGCGGCAAAAATCGCCCCACCAAACGGCCTCGGCATCATGCTGGTACCATCCGTCACACGGGTTGTCCGTCTCATGTCCACAAGAGGCTTGGCAAACGATGTTGCATCGATCATCGATTAAAACGCCTTTAGAGGCGCTTGTCCCAATATCAATACCCAGATAGAGCGCCATAGGTGCTACTCCCCTCGCGCCGTACGAGCGGCAGCCATAAAACGAGCTACCCGCTCAACATCAACCGGGGCATCCAGCTTTCCGTCGCGCTTTAAGCAGGTGCCGACAAACGCGCCATCGTAGTGAGCAAATACGTCAGCCACGGTATTTTCGCGACAACCGGTGCCACATACCACGGGCACTTCGCCAACACGCTCACGGACCTCATCGGCAAGCTCGCCCGAAGCGCCACGACCGGCAGCCGAACCGCCGATGACCATCGCATCCGGTAGGCAATTAAAGAGAAGTGAATCGGCAATGTCCGCAGTCGTGCGGTCGTTGAGATAAACCTCCCCCTCGCTCGTGATGAAGTGAAAAAGCTTGAGGTCGTCCAGGCGCAGCGCCGCCTTGCGACGCATGGTGTGAGCGAAATCTCGGTTAATCAGCCGAGATCACCGGCCCAGGCACCGCAAAAATTGCAACGCGTGAACTGCGCGTCGACGGCAGCGCACAGCTCGATTGTGGCATCACCATCGTAAATAGCTTCAGCTCCCCAAGGAGTCGACAAATCATGGGATAGAGCCCGATTACATAGCCCATCGATGCAAGGGTTGAGGGAGAAACATGCTGCTCATAGGGCATCGAGAGCTCATTGGTAATCAAAATGCCATCGACACCGCCCTGCTGCAACGCCTCGAGATCGCGCTTGGCGGCTTCCACGACCTGCGACACGCTTCCGCCCGGGTAATACAGTGGATCGCCCGGCAGAGGACGCAGGTGCAGCATTCCAATAACCGGCTTTTCGGTCTTGAACATCGAGGTTAGAAACGACATAACGTGCTCCTTCTTAGGGTCATTGCAGGGACGTTACTCCCCCAGCACCTCGACGTACACTTTTCGCTTCTGCGGACCGTCAAACTCCGCAAGATAGATGTTCTGGGCACCTCCGCACACGATGTGGCCATCTTGGACGGGAAAGAAGCAACTGTTTCCACAAATCATGCTCTTGATATGCCCACAGGAGTTGTTACCGGTGGCTCCATAGCTCGGCAGGAAGTGTGCATGCGCATAGGGGGCATCGAGTGGGGCGATGCGATCAAGCGTCTCCATAAGATCCGTCTCCACGCAGGGCAGTCCCTCGTTTACCACGATTCCACAGGTCGTATGCGACAAAATAATCGCTGCCAAGCCATTGGTCACCGAGCTGCGTTCGATGGCAGCGTGCACATCTTCGGTAATATCGATGAACTGGTCCGGAGCAGTCGATAGATAGCTCAATGTCTCGAGCGTCACCATGTTTACTCATCCCCTTCAAGAAAACGCAGGGCATTACCCAGTAGAGCCTTTCTCGCGCATCATCGCGCATGAGCACGGTATCGAGCGCCCGCTTGAGTTTGAATGCACGGAAACGCGGCGTATTGCTGGCGAACATCACTTGATGCGATAGCGCGCGCTCATACCACAGCGGCCCCATATCGACCGTGAAAAGGCGCTGCATCATCTCCTCGGGCGAATCGATGTAAGTGATAGAGGTGTCCGTGTAGCAGTTGGGATACTTGAGCAGCATCGCCACGGTCTCGCGCACCCAGGGCCAGCCAAAGTGGGTCAAACTAAAGCGCACATTTGGATGCGTTGCGATTGTGTGCTCAAATGCAAGCGGGTTACTGCGCGAGAGCTCTGCGCCCGGCTCCCAAGACATACCGGCATGGAAAACCACCGGCTTGTTATAGCGCTCGCACAGCTCGTAAAGCGGCTCGGCCACAGCATCATCGGGGGCAAAACCCTGCTTTGCCGGATGCAGGCAAAGCCCCTTTGCCCCCAACTCGGTAAAGGCGCGCTCCGATTCGTCTGCGGCACCGCTCACCTGCGGATCTACGCTCGCAAATCCCCACAGACGATCGGGGTGCGCGGCAACCAGCATGGCAATCTGGTCATTGGTGCCAAAGTGTCCTCCGCATGCCGTGGTTACATCGAGCGGCATGAGCACGCTCTTCCGCACGTCGCAGACGTCCATCTCGACTTGAAGCTCATCCCAATCCATGGGGCCCATATGCCCCATACCAAATTCTCGTGACCAAAAACCGAATCCATCAGGCTCATCACCCGGCGTACAGATCTCGCCATAGAGCATAGGATGGACCAACATGTCGATAACCATTTCGTACTCCTTTCCAGGCATTTGGCCCTAGTACGGCTCAAACGAACCAATCACTCGGGACGACAGTTCAGCGCCCGCCTTCATACACGCCGGAATATCAAGCCATCGATCACGCCCTTGGTAAACCCGGCAATATACGAGTCGCCGGCACCCACGGTGTTAACGACCTTCTCCGCCGGCACGATCCCGCACTCATAGAAGCGCTCACCGTCATAGGCAATGCTTCCCTTCTCACCAAGCGTGGCAACTGCCACCCGCGGTCCCAGCTCCTGTACGTGACGTACCCAATCACGCAGCTCCGGAGTGTCCTCTTCAAACGACATGAACGCATAGTCAACGTAGGGAAAATGGTTCTCGCAGGCATATTCGGGATCCTGGCTGAACACCGAGAAGTCCATAACCACCGTCTTGCCCGCATCATGCCATTCGGGCAGGAGGTCCAAACAATTGCCAAACAGGTCGGTGTGAATGATGTCATGTTCTAGGATAAACGCCCGGTCATCTTCATTCGGTCGATATGCCTCCATTACGCCATCGATTGCCTCGAGATGTACGCGATCGACGCCGTCTTTCAACGCCATGAGCATCACCGAGGTGTCGCCATCCTCCACCCGCAGATGTGAGATATCGACCCCTCAGCGGCCAGCGCCTCCCTCATCTTGTCTCCGTACTCGTCCTTGCCGACAACCGACACGGCGGATACCGAAACGCCCATTCGTGCAAGATGGATACCCCAGTCAATGCCATTACCAGTCGGATAGAACACGCCGATGTTTTGATAGACGTCCGCACAGCAAAAACCAGCTGCGCACGCTTTAATACCCATGGTCTTCTCCAATGTTCAAAAGGGGACCCACCACATGGCGAGCCCCCTTTTTCGCGTTTCGCTTATTGTTTTGCATCGGCTGTCCAAAGCCTCATAGCCAGACCGCCGTACGCTTTCTTAAGCTATTCGACGATTGGTGCTCCGTGGCCCCAAGAACCTTCCATGCCGCACACGGTCGAGGCAAACCCGGCAGCAAAGTCGAGCGCGCGCTCGATGGCCTCGGCGCCATCCTCACCACGCTTGGCGGAATCGAGATAGCACATCAAAAACGAAGTGAGGAACGAGTCGCCCGCTCCCATGGTGTCCTTCATGTCCGTTACCGGTTTAGCCAGCTGGCGGTAATAACGCTCGCCGTCGTAAGCAATGCAGCCCTCGGCACCCGCCGTAGCCGACACAAAACGCGGACCCAGGCCCTTCACCCATGCCAGACGCTCGCGAATCTCGTCCTCACTCGCGGCATCCGCCGCACTAAAGAAGGCAAAATCGACGTAGGGTGCAATCTGCTCGTAGTACTCGTCGGTGGAGTCGTCCGAAAAGTCAAAAGAGACCGTGACGCCCGCAGCCTTCAGCTTGGGCAGCTCGCGCTCGGTAAAGCAATAGTTGCCCGAATGAACCACATCGAACTGCTTCATGTACGAAAGGTCAAAGCGATCGAGGACATAGCGCGCATCGCCACGGATACCGCCCTCGTTGGAGCCAAGGAAGACACGGTCACCGTCAACGACGGTCACGCGAGCCGCTCCGTTCTCGCCAATCATCTGCTCACACTTGTCAAGCTCGATACCCTCATCCTCGAGGCTTGCAATGACATGCTCGGCAGCGGCGTCATTGCCAAAAATGCCCATGTATGCGGAGCGTGCGGCACCGCATTTCTTGGCATAAACGGCGAAGTTCACCGCGTTGCCGCCAGGATACATGGTGTGGATATGCTCGTAGCGATCGACGACGTTGTCGCCAAATCCGAGCGCGTTAACGTTAAATGCCATGGTATTTATCCTTCTAGTACTCGACGACGCCCATGTAGCGACGGAAATCGGGATCGTGATCAAACACCTTGCCGCGTGCAGCACGCAGCTCGCAGTTCATAGCGTAGAACAGCACCGGGTCCAGATAAGCACGGACGCTCGCCGGCACGGCTTCCATACCGTACTCCTTGGCATCGAGCACCATCAGCGTATCGGTATGCGTCTTAAGGAACGCCAGGGCGCGCTCGTCCATAGCACGGCACTCGCTGGAGCCCATCTGCAGGAAGTAAAAAACGCCATCCTGAGTAGCCTCGAAGGGGCCATGGAAGTACTCGGCAGAGTGAATGTAGCTGCAGTGCTGCCACTGCATCTCCATAAGAGAGCAGATAGCGAAACCGTAGGTCTGGCTAAAGTTGGGACCGCTGCCCAGAATATAGAAGAACTCGTGCTCCTGGCAAAGCTTGGCAAAGCGATCGCCCAGCTCGGCATTTACCTTCTCGCGTGCCGGGGGAAGAATCTTATCCATCTCGGCGATACCGGCATACATATCGGCAAGATCGGCGTAGCTCCTGCTGATCGAGCAGCTCTGCCGCAAGCGACAGCGAAATGCCAGCGGGGACCTCGGCCTGCGGCACGCCCTCGCCCCATGGGTAGACCCACGTGGTCCACTTGCCGGAGTCAATCTTGGATCCAGCGTTGTCGGTCTGGGCGATCACCGTAGCGCCGGCAGCAAGGGCAATCTCGCAGCCCTCGACGACCTCGGGGGTATTGCCGCTGTGGCTGCAAGCGATGACCAGGGACTTCTCGCCCAGACGACGCGGACGCATAATGTCGAATTCACGCGCGGTATAGATATACGAAGTGAAGGTGGTAGCCTCGCGCTGCAGAAGCTCATGAGCCGGGATCAAATCGATCATGGAGCCACCGCAAGCAATCCAGTAGACGCTGTCGAACTTGCCCTTCTCGGCAATTGCTCTTTAATCAGATCGTGTGCGTTCATATCCAGTTCCTTTCTTGTTTGGCCCGCAATCAATGACGTTGGTTGCGTGCCGATGGTTGTTTTAGTCAATCAGATATTTCTCGAATGCGGCCATGTTCTTGGCATCTGCGGCCGCCGGGTCATCGTAGTAACGACCGTCCGTGATTTCCTGGCCCAGCATGCCGTCGAAACCATGGGCGTTGAGCGTGGCGACGAAGGCGTCCATATCGTGCTTGCCATCGCCCCACACCAGATGGCCATACGGGTCGCCGTCGATAAAGTGCATCTCGTGAATTGCCCCATCGCCAAAGGCGGCAAACCAGTCCTCGAGCGTCTCGCCTGCGACGCCCATCGCGGTTGTATCAACCATGGGCTGTAAGTACGGGCTCGCGACCTCGTCAATCATGCGCTTCGCATCGGAAACCGTCGTCACGAGGTTGCTCTCCTCGGGACGCAGGCTTTCATCGTAAGCACCAGACCGTGCTCGCCGGCATACTCCGCCAGAATGGACAAGTGCTCGCGGCTGCGCTTCCAGGCTTCCTCGCGGTCCTCGTCCCAGTCGCCCCAGCCCGAGTTGATGGACATACGGTCGCACCCAAGTACCTCGCAAGTTCAATGCCGTGTTTAAAGTACGCCAGGCTGCGCTGTTCATGCAGCGGCTTGCGTGCGCAGTACTGCCAAGGATAGACAACATTCTCGGGGCACAGAGTACGATACCTAAGCCCACGGTCTGCAGCCTTTTTCGCCAGGACCTCAGCCTCAAAGTAGCCCGTATGGTCGAGCGTCACATGCGGCTCTGCACACCACAGCTCAATAGACTCAAAGCCCAAGCGCTGCTGCACATCAAGGAAGTAATCGAGCGACCACATGATGTAGTGGATATTCATGCCCGCAATCTGCTCGCGACGCAGCGTCGGTTTGGATTCAGACATCTTATGCCTCCTTATTTCGATCGAACACGATTTGTCCGTCCGACATCGTCATATCAACCGCAAGATCGCGTGCGTCGCGATAATCGAGGTCGAACACATCCCGATCGAGCACGCAGATATCGGCAAGCTTGCAACCTCAAGCGTACCCAGCTCGTCTTCGCGCATCAGATCGTACGCGCCCCCGGCAGTCCAAGCGCACAAGAGCTCGACAAGCGTCAGCGTGTTGACCTCATTCACGGGCAGTCCGTCGTCGAAGTATCCGCCGCACGCACTGTAGATTGACTCGCCCAAGCTCGGAATCAGCAGCGGCAAATCCGTGCCACAGCACACTGTGCATCCGGAATCTACCATGCCGCGGCGATTCCAGCTGTGCAAAAGTCGCGTCTCGCCAATTTGTCGACGCATCATCGACAGGCAATCCTCGCGCCGGTCCAGCGTCAGAATCTGCGGATAGACCTCGCAAATTCCACCCAACTTGCCAAACTCGACAAGATCGGTCGGGTCAGAGTTCTCGAGATCGGTAATCGCATGGCGACGAAGCATCCGTCCATGCTCGTCTCGAGGCAGCGAGGCATAGAGCGCCACGGTGCGACGAACGGCGCCATCGCCCTGGCAATGCAAGGAATATCGGAAGCCGTCAGCATCAATTGCACGCAGCTCGTTCTCAATCAGATCCCACTCTGGCTCCTCGACGACCGTCTTGCCGGCAGCGCCGCATCGGCCGAGTCCTCATAGGGGTCAATCATCTCGCAAGCCCCGCCCATACGCCGCGATCGGTCATACGGTTGAAGCCAGAAAAACGAACGAACGATCCCCGGAAGCGCTCTCGTGCCTCGCGGGCATAAGCCAGATTTGCACCGGCGCCCACCGGCTGCGACATCATAGAGACGCGAACCGTCAGCTCACCAGATTCCTCACGGCGAGCCATTTCGTCGCAAAGCCGTAGTAGTCATCAAACGCCATCTCCTTGATGGCGGTAACGCCGCGCTCGTTAAGCATGCTCATGTAGTCCGAATACCCGGCACGCACCTCGGGCAGCGCGAGGAAATCGCTCATCATGCGCCAGATCTTCTCGGAATAGCACGCCTGGGGCGTAAAACCGTATCGCGCACTGGCGGCAGCGTTGAGAACGCAGGTCTCCGCTCCCGGTGTAAAGCAGACGACGGGGATGTCGCCAAAACAATCGTCAAGCACAGCTGCCGTATTTGCGTTCTCGCATCCGATGCCAACGTTTCGGGCAGGTTGTGGCCAAAAGCCGCCGCGCAATCCGAATGATCTTCTTTCCATGCACGCAAGAGCGACACGGCCTCTTTGGCATCGGCGATGCCGGACAGATCAGACCCCAACGTCCGCAGCGCCCAACCTGTATAG
>ENA-OQER01000791-OQER01000791.1-human-gut-metagenome-genome-assembly--contig:-NODE-791-length-16599-cov-2.067994_pt1 | contig 16599 bp, 27 predicted proteins | sample MGYA00242797_ERZ504639 | MGnify/ENA primary metagenome ERZ504639 (study PRJEB26092, sample SAMD00036306) | human gut metagenome | host: Homo sapiens | study: EMG produced TPA metagenomics assembly of...
GCTCCCCGGCGCGTTGGTTGGCGGGGATGCTGGCAGACCGTTATGGTCGTAAGCGTATTTTGATTGGCTCAGTTGCGCTGTTTGGTTTGTTCTCACTGGCAACGGCGATTGCCTGGGATTTCCCCTCACTGGTCTTTGCGCGGCTGATGACCGGTGTCGGGCTGGGGGCGGCGTTGCCGAATCTTATCGCTCTGACGTCTGAAGCCGCGGGTCCACGTTTTCGTGGGACGCAGTGAGCCTGATGTATTGCGGTGTTCCCATTGGCGCGGCGCTGGCGGCGACACTGGGTTTCGCGGGGGCAAACTTAGCATGGCAAACGGTGTTTTGGGTAGGTGGTGTGGTGCCGTTGATTCTGGTGCCGCTATTAATGCGCTGGCTGCCGGAGTCAGCGGTTTCGCTGGCGAAAAACAGCTGCGCCACCACTGCGTGCCTTATTTGCGCCAGAAACGGCAACCGCGACGCTGCTGCTGTGGTTGTGTTATTTCTTCACTCTGCTGGTGGTTTATATGTTGATCAACTGGCTACCGCTACTTTTGGTGGAGCAAGGATTCCAGCCATCGCAGGCGGCAGGGGTGATGTTTGCCCTGCAAATGGGGGCGGCAAGCGGGACGTTAATGTTGGGCGCATTGATGGATAAGCTGCGTCCAGTAACCATGTCGCTACTGATTTATAGCGGCATGTTAGCTTCGCTGCTGGCGCTTGGAACGGTGTCGTCATTTAACGGTATGTTGCTGGCGGGATTTGTCGCGGGGTTGTTTGCGACAGGTGGGCAAAGCGTTTTGTATGCCCTGGCACCGTTGTTTTACAGTTCGCAGATCCGCGCAACAGGTGTGGGAACAGCCGTGGCGGTAGGGCGTCTGGGGGCTATGAGCGGTCCGTTACTGGCCGGGAAAATGCTGGCATTAGGCACTGGCACGGTCGGCGTAATGGCCGCTTCTGCACCGGGTATTCTTGTTGCTGGGTTGGCGGTGTTTATTTTGATGAGCCGGAGATCAAGAATGCAGCCGTGTGCCGATGCCTGACGCGCCTTATTAAGCAGGGGCGAAAGGGACTTGCCCCCAATACACCCACGGCGTTTACAGGTATACTCGCTAAAAATTATTCAGCGGGTTTGGAAACAAAGATGGCAAAACTTACCTTACAAGAGCAGTTGCTCAAAGCAGGATTAGTCACCAGCAAAAAAGCGGCGAAGGTCGAGAGAACGGCGAAAAAATCGCGCGTTCAGGCGCGTGAAGCTCGGGCTGCGGTAGAAGAAAATAAAAAGGCACAGCTTGAGCGTGATAAACAGCTTAGCGAACAGCAAAAACAAGCGGCGTTGGCGAAAGAATATAAAGCCCAGGTGAAGCAGCTCATTGAAATGAACCGAATCACCATGCCAATGGCGATATTGGTTTTAACTTCACTGACGGCAATCTGATTAAGAAGATTTTGTCGATAAGCTCACACAGCGCAGTTGATTAATGGTCGTCTGGCGATTGCCCGCTTGTTGGTCGATAACAATAGCGAAGGTGAATACACCATTATTCCCGCCAGTGTTGCCGATAAAATTGCTCAGCGTGATGCCAGCAGTATTGTGTTGCACAGCGCGCTCAGTGCCGAAGAGCAGGATGAAGACGATCCGTATGCCGACTTCAAAGTGCCTGATGATTTGATGTGGTAAACATAGATAAGTCGTGCGCCATGCCTGATGCGACGCTTTGCGCGTCTTATCAGGCCTACGGTTTACGGGCGAAGTGTAGGCCGGATAAGGCGTTCACGCCGCATCCGGCAGTCGTGCACTATTATCAACGCATATTCAGTTATTGGCGTGGTAGGCAATATGCTCGCCAATAAACTGGAGACAAAATAATAGCTGTGGTCGTAACCCTCGTGATAACGGATTACGTCTTGATATTCATCTCCTGGCAGATCTTTTCAAGATTTGGAGTCCGCAGCTGTTCCGCGTAAAAATCATCACTCAACCCCTGATCAACCATGATTTCCGCAACGCGTTGACCTTGTGAAATAAGACTCACCGGATCGTAATCCAACCAGGCATCTTTATTTTCACCAAGATATGCGGCAAAGGCTTGCTGTCCCCACGGTACTTGCGATGGGGAGACAATGGGCGAAAACGCCGAGACGCTGACATATTCATCTGGGTTACGTAACGCCAGCACCAGCGCGCCCAGCCCGCCCATAGAATGACCAGAGATAGACTTCTGGTCGTTGCCGGAAAATGTTGCATCACTAAATCCGGCAGCTCGTTGCGGATATAGTCATACATTTTGTAATGTTCATTCCACGGCGCTTGCGTTGCGTTCAGGTAAAACCCGGCACCTTGCCCGAGATCGTAACGGTCGGCATCTGCGACATGACTGCCTCGCGGACTGGTGTCCGGCGCAACAACAATAATGTTGTGTTCAGCCGCGTAACGCTGCATCCCCGATTTAGTAATGAAATTCTGCTCGTTGCAGGTCAGGCCCGAAAGCCAGTACAGCACCGGCAATTTTTCATTCGCGGCTTTTGGTGGGAGATAGACGCCGACATTCATTTCACATTTCAGTGATTGGGAATAATGCCGATACACATTTTGCCAGCCGCCAAAGCTGGCATGTTTTTCAATGAGTTCCATCAGTCATTATCTCACGGTTAATCCCCCGGACGGCTGCCCAGGGAGAGTATTAAGAACCCCGTCTGAAGTGGACGGGGTATACCTGCGGGAAATCAGTAACGAATTACGGTTCGAATGGATTTGCTTCATGCATCAGGTCGAAGGCGTCATTAATTTCATCAAGGCTCATGGTATGCGTGACAAACGGTTCCAGATCGATATCACCTTTCATCGCATCTTCAACCATACCCGGTAACTGGGAACGACCTTTCACGCCGCCAAACGCGGAACCTTTCCATACGCGACCAGTGACCAACTGGAATGGACGGGTGGAGATTTCCTGACCAGAACCTGCCACCCCGATGATCACCGACTGACCCCAGCCGCGGTGCGCACTTTCCAGCGCCGCACGCATCACGTTGACGTTACCGATGCATTCAAAGGTATGGTCGATACCCCATTTGTTGATATCCAGCAGGACATCTTTAATCGGTTTGTCGTAGTCATTCGGGTTAATGCAGTCGGTAGCACCGAAGCGACGCGCCAGATCGAATTTCTTCGGGTTGGTATCGATAGCGATAATCCGTCCCGCTTTCGCCTGACGCGCGCCCTGAACCACTGCCAGACCAATCGCGCCAAGACCAAACACGGCAACAGAATCACCTGGCTGGACTTTAGCTGTGTTGTGCACCGCGCCAATACCGGTGGTCACGCCACAGCCCAGCAGACAGACGTGTTCATGGTTTGCTTCTGGATTAATTTTGGCCAGAGACACTTCCGCGACCACGGTGTATTCACTGAATGTAGAGCACCCCATGTAGTGATAAAGCGGCTGCCCGTTGTAAGAAAAACGGGTGGTGCCGTCTGGCATCAAGCCTTTACCCTGGGTTTCGCGAACCGCAACACAGAGGTTAGTTTTGCCAGAACGACAGAACTCACACTCGCCGCACTCCGCGGTGTAAAGCGGGATCACATGGTCGCCAGGTTTGACGCTGGTTACGCCTTCACCGACTTCAACCACAACGCCGGCCCCTTCGTGACCGAGAACCACCGGGAATACACCTTCCGGGTCATCCCCGGAGAGGGTAAATGCGTCGGTATGGCAAACGCCGGTATGGGTGACTTTAATCAGCACTTCACCTTTTTTCGGTGGTGCAACGTCAATTTCAACGATTTCCAGCGGTTTACCGGGAGCAAATGCAACGGCAGCACGTGATTTCATCTCTCGCTCTTCCTCAATATGGTAATAGATTCAGCTATTTAAGATAGGCTCGAACCAGTTCAATAGTGTCGTCAACGGATTGGCTGACTTCGCGGCTGTAGCAGTCATTTCGGTCAAACGTTTCCCGGATATGGCTTTCAAGCACTTCTGCCATCAGCGTTAGCCGCGCCCCGAACGGCAGCGATCTGTTGGAGTATGGCACGGCATTCGGCATCACCCTCCAGCGACCGTTCCAGAGCATCAATCTGCCCTCGAATACGACGAACTCGAGTAAGGACCTTTTTCTTCTCTTCCGGAGTACTGGGCATTTCGCACCTCATCATCTGCACGCAATGATACTATAGGGGGGTATGCTATATGTCAATGCATACCCTATAGTATATAACACTGGAGAATAAAATTTATCCGGTGAATGTGGTCGGAAAACAAAGAGGAAAGGGGGGGCTAATCGGCAGGGAAGGCCGCCCCGGATAGCGGGCGGCAGAAGGAATCAGAATTTCCAGGTCAGATGGGCTGCAAGTTGCAGACCGTTATAATCATCGGTTGGGGTGTCGTACCACACTTTACCTGCCGTCAGCCCGAGATTAAGTTGCTCAGTCAGCGGTTGAATACGTTGCAGACTGACGCTCTTCATGCTGCCGTAGCGTGTTTCTGGCGTCCAGTCATAGGTGTAAGCACCTGTTCCGCGGCTTAGCCATAGTTGCGTATAACCAGTGCCGCGCGGGTCATTCAGACGCACGGAAATCATATTGCTATAACTACCACCTGCATCGCTGGAGTCATAATGGGTATAGCGGTAGCTGGTGATCACCGGGCCAGTATAGAGTGATACGCCGCCTTGCCAGGCATCGACTTCGACATCATCGTAATATTTAGTGTAGCGATAACCGGTCGTGAAAAGCGTTTTTGGCAACAGGGCCAGGTTAATATCCTGACGAAAATCCTGGCGGGCAAAGACCGGCGTATTATCCGCAAAGGCAATACCCGTTCGGGTTGTCAGCCAGTTATTCCATTTATACCAGACCGCACCCTGACCGCGAGTGGCATTGAAATGTTCAGTTTCATAATCACGACGCCCCTGGGAAAGATTAAAAAGCAGCGTTGCGTTTTCAACTTCGCCACCAGTTCAGCATACGCTAAATTACGGTTGCCATGATCGCCAGAATAATCGGTAAAATCGTAGCCCGCGGTAATGGAAGTTAACCCGGCATAAGCGGGCAATGCGCTAAAAATGGCCGCCGCTAATAACGTCCGTTTTATCATTTAATCTCCTGTACGGATAAGTCTTGTCGGAGTGAATAAGTTCCGGCAGGTAAATTACGTTCTACAATCACGCGCGGGCCAAGTTGCGTGTTCGGGGAAATAATTCGCCCAGGCAAAATTATAACTTGTACGCCAAGGCGTGAACGCTGCCCGATATAACAACCTAATTTATCGCATCCGGTAGCGATAATTCCCTCTGGAGTTCGAACAGACACAGGCTGTTCATCCAGACGATGATTACTGGTACGTACTTGTGCGCCCAAATATGCCTGGTTTGCAACTACCGAGTCGGCAATAAAACATTGCGGACCAATCGTTGCTTCCGCTTCAATAACCGCATTTTTAATTTCGGTGGCAAAACCAATTTTTACACCATTGCTGATTATTGTGCCAGGACGAATAAACGCATAATTACCTATCAGGCAGTTTGCGCCAATCACTACCGGACCCTGAATAACGGCACCATGACAAATACGGGTATTCGCGCCGATAACAACTTCACCTGCAGTTTCATCAATAATTACCTGGTCTGCAATCTGAATATTTTTCTCTTTAACATTAAGCTTCAGATAGTTTTTCAGTTCCTGTGACAGAAGGTTGGGAATAAGCGGTTGACGCTTCCACCAGTGCGGAATAGCGGGTGGGTTTGTCGCGCTGAGGTTCGCGTCCAGTAAAAAAGGCAATAAGTCCATAAATAATCCAGATGGCATAAGCTAATAATACATACACAACGGAAAGCGGCGCTAAAGGCACCAACAACCAGCAACGATGAAACCAGGCGCTAAAAGCACCAATAACACAAACTACGCCGATCCAAGATAAGCGGAAACATTGCCAACACCACACCATGCGGCCCGGTGGTGATGAATTCATTAAACCAGGTAGTGAGATAAATCCCAACGCCATAAATCACAACCAACAGCATAGGAAATATACTGAAGATACCGAAGCGGCTAAATAAAAGTCTTTTATGCAGGCGCATACAGACCGCGTATCCCACAATCCAACGCCGCCAGCGACGCCACTCCTCACGCGGGCTGTTGCATTCCTGTGGGTATACGATGCAGCGATTCGCCTGCCGAATACGGTAGCCGTTTGCCACTAATGTCCAGGTGAGATCAAGGTCTTCGACTTTAGTACGATCCGAGAAACCGAACTTACGCAATACATCAGTACGGAACATCCCGCAGGCACCGCTGATAATAAACGGTGCGCCGCCCAGGAGCTGCTGTAGCGTGCGCTTCATAACAATCATCGGCAACTTTACGGTCGCGCGGATGTGCGGTAACAGCCCCGCGCCTTTCAACGCAGTAGAGGGAATGCCCGCCTACGGCATCAGCACCGCGCTCAATTTCTGCCAGCATATAGCCCATTCCGTCTTGATCGGGCGGAACATAGGTGTCGGCATCACTTAAAAAACCTGGTCGCAGGTGGCATAATTGAGGCCATTCATCAGCGCACCACCTTTACCGGTATTTTTTTGCGTGACGGCAACAAAGCGGTCGCCCCATTTGCGTTTGACTTCCGCCATGACCGCTTCGGTATTGTCCGTGGAGCCGTCGTTAACGCAAATTACCCGGCAAAAATAAGGGTTACGCAGTAGATTATCCAGTGACTGCGCCAGACACGGGCCTTCGTTATACGCAGGTATAATGGCGTCAATACAGCCTTTCTTTTGACTGGGTTTACGTCTTAGCGTACTTAAAAACCATAGCAACATTGCTATGGACATACAGATAAATATCCAGGTTTTCATGCAATTTGCTCAAAGAATCATTTTATGAATTACAAAGCCTTCACCCAGATCGCTATTGACCTGTTGCCCGCGAAATTGTGCAACTGCACGCAGGCGATCATGACGCATATAATCACGTCGTTCCTGGCTTTTATGTTTTTTTAATGCAGCAAGTTTGACTGTGAAATATTCTTCTTTAACGGATTCAAAAACCTGAGGCATAAATGAAAGCCAGGTACTTGGGGTTTCGTAGCCGAGAATTTGTGGAATAGTGCGGCAGGCAACCATTGAAGCTTGATAAACAGCGAGATGATCCTGATGGCGGTCGGCATCATGCATGGTATATACCCGCATGATTTCAACATCAGAAGGAATTTGATTTTTAATGATGTCTTCCAGAGCGGAAATCATATCATTGAGCTGTAAATGAGCGCGGGTGTCAGCAAAATTAAGATGAATAGTTTGGTGGCACCCTAATATCTTTAGGGCGTTGCGCGATTCTTCATGGCGATCGATTATTCCATCTGTACCAGAGTTGCCGGTAGTCATCACCACGGCTGCGATATAAATTCCTTTTTGCGCAAGACGAGCAAGCGATGCGCCACAGCCTAATTCTATATCGTCAGGATGTGCGCCAATAGCAGGATACCCTTTCTTTTATTTGCCGAAGAAAGGAGGCTGAATCTAAAACCTTATCCACTTAATGACACTCCATTTTATTTATTATACTACAAGCACAACGATGCACTCAGAGACGTAATCTCTGGCGCAGCCAGATGTTAATTTATAAATGTTAAATGTTGCTAATAACTGAAAAGCAAGGGCTTTCAGACCCGGAGGTTCGACTGGGTAATGTTTTTATGCAATTCATATGTTAAGTGTTTGTATGTTTGGTATGTATAGTTATTTTGTTTTATACATTGTATTTAGATGTGATTTAGTTTGTCAATTAATTGCATTTAAAAAATATGTTCTGTGAACAAGTATTGTTTATATACATTATGTGAATGTAATATGCGAGTGATTGAGAATGATACAGTGATATATACAATGCGAATATAATAGTTTTATTATATGTATTGATATTGATAGAAATAATGAAGTAATAAATCTCGTAATGTGGTTGTTTATGCATCACTAAAATGAAGTGTAGTAATTTTCCCAATTGTTAGAACGGAGTAATTGCATATTTAATCTTTCCTTTGCCGTTTTTTTGCTAAGAATAAAATCATCTGTGCGATAACGACTAATTCTTTTAATGAATGTTTTTTATTCCTGAATACTGCTCACATAACAAGACAGGGGAGCAGACAATCATGGCAATTTCATCGCGTAACACACTTCTTGCCGCACTGGCATTCATCGCTTTTCAGGCACAGGCGGTGAACGTCACCGTGGCGTATCAAACCTCAGCCGAACCGGCGAAAGTGGCTCAGGCCGACAACACCTTTGCTAAAGAAAGCGGAGCAACCGTGGACTGGCGTAAGTTTGACAGCGGAGCCAGCATCGTGCGGGCGCTGGCTTCTGGCGACGTGCAAATCGGCAACCTCGGTTCCAGCCCATTAGCGGTTGCAGCCAGCCAACAGGTGCCGATTGAAGTCTTCTTGCTGGCGTCAAAACTGGGTAACTCCGAAGCGCTGGTGGTAAAGAAAACTATCAGCAAACCCGAAGATTTGATTGGCAAACGCATTGCCGTACCGTTTATCTCCACCACCCACTACAGCCTGCTGGCGGCGCTGAAACACTGGGGGATTAAACCCGGGCAAGTGGAGATTGTGAACCTGCAGCCGCCCGCGATTATCGCCGCATGGCAGCGGGGGTGATATTGATGGGTGCTTATGTCTGGGCACCGGCGGTTAACGCCCTGGAAAAAGACGGCAAGGTGTTGACCGATTCTGAACAGGTCGGGCAGTGGGGTGCGCCAACGCTGGACGTCTGGGTGGTGCGCAAAGATTTTGCCGAGAAACATCCTGAGGTCGTGAAAGCGTTCGCTAAAAGCGCCATCGATGCTCAGCAACCGTACATTGCTAACCCAGACGCGTGGCTGAAACAGCCGGAAAACATCAGCAAACTGGCGCGTTTAAGCGGCGTGCCGGAAGGTGACGTTCCGGGGCTGGTGAAGGGGAATACCTATCTGACGCCGCAGCAACAAACGGTAGAACTGACCGGACCGGTGAACAAAGCGATCATCGACACCGCGCAGTTTTTGAAAGAGCAGGGCAAGGTCCCGGCTGTAGCGAATGATTACAGCCAGTACGTTACCTCGCGCTTCGTGCAATAAAAGGAGGCGCAGATGCTGCAAATCTCTCATCTTTACGCCGATTATGGCGGCAAACCGGCACTGGAAGATATCAACCTGACGCTGGAAAGCGGCGAGCTACTGGTGGTGCTGGGGCCGTCCGGCTGCGGTAAAACCACGTTGCTGAATCTGATTGCCGGTTTTGTGCCTTATCAGCATGGCAGCATTCAACTGGGCGGGTAAGCGTATTGAGGGACCGGGAGCAGAGCGCGGGGTGGTTTTTCAGAATGAAGGGCTACTACCGTGGCGCAATGTACAGGACAACGTGGCGTTCGGCCTGCAATTGGCAGGTATAGAGAAAATGCAGCGACTGGAAATCGCGCACCAGATGCTGAAAAAAGTGGGGCTGGAAGGCGCAGAAAAACGCTTTATCTGGCAGCTTTCCGGTGGTCAACGTCAGCGGGTGGGGATTGCCCGCGCGCTGGCGGCGAATCCCCAGCTGTTATTACTCGACGAACCGTTTGGTGCGCTGGACGCTTCACCCGTGACCAGATGCAAACTCTGCTGCTGAAACTCTGGCAGGAGACGGGCAAGCAGGTGCTGTTGATTACCCACGATATAGAAGAAGCGGTGTTTATGGCGACTGAACTGGTTCTGCTTTCATCCGGCCCTGGCCGTGTGCTGGAGCGGCTGCCGCTCAACTTTGCTCGCCGCTTTGTTGCGGGAGAGTCGAGCCGCAGCATCAAGTCCGATCCACAATTCATCGCCATGCGCGAATATGTTTTAAGCCGCGTATTTGAGCAACGGGAGGCGTTCTCATGAGTGTGCTCATTAATGAAAAACTGCATTCGCGGCGGCTGAAATGGCGCTGGCCGCTCTCGCGTCAGGTGACCTTAAGCATTGGCACGTTAGCGGTTTTACTCACTGTATGGTGGACGGTGGCGGCGCTGCAACTGATTAGCCCGCTGTTTTTGCCGCCGCCGCAACAAGTACTGGCAAAACTGCTCACCATTGCCGGACCGCAGGGATTTATGGACGCCACGCTGTGGCAGCATCTGGCAGCCAGCCTGACGCGCATTGTGCTGGCGCTACTCGCGGCGGTGGTGATCGGTATTCCGGTCGGGATCGCCATGGGGCTAAGCCCGACGGTGCGCGGCATTCTGGATCCGGTAATCGAACTTTATCGTCCGGTGCCGCCGCTGGCTTATTTGCCGCTGATGGTGATCTGGTTTGGTATTGGTGAAACCTCGAAGATCTTACTGATCTATTTAGCGATTTTTGCACCGGTGGCGATGTCGGCGCTGGCGGGGGTGAAAAGCGCGCAGCAGGTTCGCATTCGTGCCGCCCAGTCGCTGGGTGCCAGCCGTGCGCAGGTGCTGTGGTTTGTCATTTTGCCCGGCGCGCTGCCGGAAATCCTCACCGGATTACGCATTGGTCTGGGTGTGGGCTGGTCTACGCTGGTAGCGGCGGAGCTGATTGCCGCGACACGCGGTTTAGGATTTATGGTTCAGTCAGCGGGTGAATTTCTCGCGACTGACGTGGTACTGGCGGGGGACGCGGTGATTGCGATTATCGCCTTTCTTTTAGAACTGGGTCTGCGCGCGTTACAGCGCCGTCTGACGCCCTGGCATGGAGAAGTACAATGAGTGAACGTCTGAGTATTACCCCGCTGGGGCCGTATATCGGCGCACAAATTTCGGGTGCCGACCTGACGCGCCCGTTAAGCGATAATCAGTTTGAACAGCTTTACCATGCGGTGCTGCGCCATCAGGTGGTATTTCTGCGCGATCAAGCTATTACGCCGCAGCAGCAACGCGCGCTGGCCCAGCGTTTTGGCGAACTGCATATTCACCCTGTTTACCCTCATGCCGAAGGGGTTGACGAGATCATCGTGCTGGATACCCATAACGATAATCCGCCGGATAACGACAACTGGCATACCGATGTGACATTTATTGAAACGCCACCCCGCAGGCGATTCTGGCAGCTAAAGAGTTACCTTCGACCGGCGGTGATACGCTCTGGACCAGCGGTATTGCGGCCTATGAGGCGCTCTCTGTTCCCTTCCGCCAGCTGCTGAGCGGGCTGCGTGCGGAGCATGATTTCCGTAAATCGTTCCCGGAATACAAATACCGCAAAACCGAGGAGGAACATCAACGCTGGCGCGAGGCGGTCGCGAAAAATCCGCCGTTGCTACATCCGGTGGTGCGAACGCATCCGGTGAGCGGTAAACAGGCGCTGTTTGTGAATGAAGGCTTTACTACGCGAATTGTTGATGTGAGCGAGAAAGAGAGCGAAGCCTTGTTAAGTTTTTTATTCGCTCATATCACTAAACCGGAGTTTCAGGTGCGCTGGCGCTGGCAACCAAATGATATTGCGATTTGGGATAACCGCGTGACCCAGCACTATGCCAATGCCGATTACCTGCCACAGCGACGGATTATGCATCGGGCGACGATTCTTGGGGATAAACCGTTTTATCGGGCGGGGTGATACGAGTGCGGACGGTTCCCTCGCCCCCTTGGGGAGAGGGTTAGGGTGAGGGGGCGTTCACCGTACTTTCAACAGGTTAACTCCCCCTTTTTGAGAGGAAAAAAATTAACGCAGAATCTTCTTCTCAGCCAAATCCAGCGCAAAGTAGCTGAAAATCAGATCCGCACCCGCACGCTTAATTGAACCTAAGCTTTCGAGCACGACTTTCTCTTCATCTATAGCACCCGCCAGCGCGGCGAACTTAATCATCGCGTACTCACCGCTCACCTGATACGCGCCAATCGGCAATTCAGTACGTTCACGCAGCTCACGCACGATGTCGAGGTACGCTCCAGCAGGTTTAACCATCAGGCAGTCTGCGCCCTGGGCTTCATCCAGCAGTGACTCACGAATCGCCTCGCGACGGTTCATTGGTTCATCTGATAGCTTTTGCGGTCGCCTTTTAATGCGCTTCCGGCAGCTTCACGGAACGGGCCATAAAAGGAAGAGGCGAACTTGGTCGAATACGACATAATCGCCGTATCTTTAAAGCCTGCAGCGTCCAGCGCCTGACGAATCGCCTGTACCTGGCCGTCCATCGCGGCGGAAGGGGCGATGAAGTCTGCGCCTGCAGCAGCTGCAACCACGCTTGCTTGCCTAAATTTTCCAGAGTCGCGTCGTTGTCGACGCCATGCTCGCACAGCACACCGCAGTGACCGTGAGAAGTGTATTCACAGAAACAAGTGTCTGACATGACGATCATTTCTGGCACAGTCTGCTTGCAGATGCGCGACATACGCGCCACCAGTCCATCTTCCCGCCAGGCGTCGCTGCCGGTTTCATCGGTATGGTGAGAGATGCCAAAAGTCATTACGGAACGGATACCGGCGTTGGCGATGCGTTCAATTTCGCGTGCAGATGTTTCTCTGGAATGCGCATCACGCCTGGCATGGCTTCAACGGCTTTGTAGTCGTCAATTTCTTCTTCAACAAAGATCGGCAACACCAGGTCGTTAAGGCTAAGTGTTGTCTCTTCAAACATAGCGCGCAGCGCAGGAGATTTGCGCAGGCGACGAGGGCGTTGGATTAAGTCTGTCATGGTCTGCCTGATGTTTGTGGAATTAAGGTGCACAGTATACCTGAAGCGGGGCAGGAGTGTTTTACGAAAGTTGTCGTGATGTTGACAAGAAGAGAATGAAAGAGAGACCAGGACATCTTTGTAATAGAAATAGCAATAATTTCATATTCACTGAAAATATTTTTAATCTTTATTTATAGCTCTTGGTTATTATTTTTTGGCGTTTGGTTGTGCTGCTATAAATTGAATAATTCAAACTTTGTTGTATATTGATAAGATATTTATCTGGTTTGTGTTTTTGATATTTATAACGCGTATGTATCAAAAATAACATTATCTGCAACATGTTGAAATATCGCCCTTTTATCAATTTGATGCGTGTTTTTCTCCATAGGTTATATATGTCCACATTCGGACTTAGGGGAAAGAATAATTGAACCATTCGTCTGTAACGCAGCATAATCATTAGCGCGAAACATAATATGTTTTCTATGCATTGATAATTGATGGATCAACTTATTACGTCCCTGAGGAGGGATGACAAATGCACTCCTGGAAAAAGAAACTTGTAGTATCACAATTAGCATTGGCTTGCACTCTGGCTATCACCTCTCAGGCTAATGCAACTACTTATAATACATTCGGGTATCACGATGACGCAGTCACTCTATTCAATTGGGGCGACAATACTAAAACTGATCACGACTATTTGACGTATGGTGGCTATGTATACGACCATGCGGCTGATGGTTATTTTGATACTGTATTTAGTGGCGATACCGTTAATGGTGTAATTTCTACTTATTATCTGAATCACGACTATGGAACAGATACCGCTAATACTCTGAATATTACGAACTCAAATATTCACGGTATGATTACTTCCGATCAGATCGGATACGGTGATTACGTCTGGACCAACGGTAGCGATTATACTGGTCATGATTGGTAGATGGCGATATTTTCACTCTGAACATCGCGAACTCAACAATTGACGATGATTTTGATGCATTCTACTTCAATGATACTTATCTGGATGCAGACGGTAAAAACGTCTAAAACAGATTATGATCGTCTGGTAACAGCTGCTCTTGGCACCGCTGTAACTCTGGATGTTGAAAGTAACATCAATATCAGCAACAACTCCCATGTTGCAGGTATTACTCTGGTTCAAAACGATTTAGGTAATGCGACTTACAATACTGAAGGTCATCAGTGGGACAACAATATCGTTGTTAATAATTCCACTGTAACTTCAGGTTCGCTCTCAGAAGACGAACAATCAGATCGTGGTCATTTTGGCAACTCTGTTGAGCCAAGCGACTATGGTAATGGTGCATCAGGTGCTGATGATGTTGCATTAGCCTTCATAGATGATGACACTTCTGATTATCGTATGGTCAACAACGTTACATTCAACAATTCTCAGTTGCTTGGCGACGTTGTATTTGACAGTACCTGGAACGCTAACTTTGACGCGACGGGTCACCTGATTGACAACTCTACACTGCTTACACTCATGGCGGTTGGGCTACTGACGATCAGAACGTCGATCACCTGAACCTGACTCTGAACAACACCAAATGGGTTGGTTCAGCGAATATTGATTATGACGTTGTTGTTGCTGACGAAGCCTTCTACGACGTTGCGCCAAACAGCCTGAACCCGTACGCTTCTTACTCTGAAGATGGCTGGAATCGTGTTGATAACGCTAACGCATTCCAGAGTGGCGTATTCGATGTTGTTCTGAACAATGGTTCTGATTGGGAAACCACGAAAGATTCTCTGATCGATACCCTGGCTATCAACAGCGGTTCTCAGGTTAACGTGAGTGCAGATTCTTCCCTGACTTCCGACACCATCACTCTGAACGGTAGTTCTTCAATGGAAGTTAACGGTGAAGTTAACACTGATCACCTGATCATTGATACCTTCTCTACTGTTAACTTCGGTGAAGATACTGCTTCAGCTTGGACATCTGCACCGCTGTACGCCAACACCATTACCGTTACTAACGGTGGTGTGCTGGATGTAAACACCAACATGAATGACATCTCCAGCGTATTTGCAACTGATACTCTGGAACTGACCAGTGGCAACGTTAAAGATAACAACGGTAATGTTTACGCAGGTGTGTTTGACATTCATAGTAATGACTACATCCTGAATGCAGACCTCGTCAACGATCGTACCAACGACACCAGCAAAGCTAACTATGGTTATGGTGTTATTGCGATGAACTCTGATGGTCACTTGACCGTTAATGGTAACAACGACATTAATAATGGCGACGAAGTTGACAACAGCTCTGTTGACAACGTTGTAGCTGCAACCGGTAACTACAAAGTTCGTATCGACAACTCCACTGGTGCTGGCGCGATTGCTGATTACGCAGGTAAGCAGCTCATCTATATCGATGATACCAAAACCAACGCGACCTTCTCTGCTGCTAACAAAGCTGACCTGGGTGCATACACCTATCAGGCTGAACAGCGCGGTAACACCGTTGTTCTGCAACAGATGGAGCTGACCGACTACGCTAACATGGCGCTGAGCATCCCTTCTGCGAACACCAATATCTGGAACCTGGAACAAGACACCGTTGGTACTCGTCTGACCAACTCTCGTCATGGCCTGGCTGATAACGGCGGCGCATGGGTAAGCTACTTCGGTGGTAACTTCAACGGCGACAACGGCACCATCAACTATGATCAGGATGTTAACGGCATCATGGTCGGTGTTGATACCAAAATTGACGGTAACAACGCTAAGTGGATCGTCGGTGCGGCTGCAGGCTTCGCTAAAGGTGACATGAATGACCGTTCTGGTCAGGTAGATCAAGACAGCCAGACTGCTACATCTACTCTTCTGCTCACTTCGCGAACAACGTCTTTGTTGATGGTAGCTTGAGCTACTCTCACTTCAACAACGACCTGTCTGCAACCATGAGCAACGGTACTTACGTTGACGGTAGCACCAACTCCGACGCTTGGGGCTTCGGCTTGAAAGCCGGTTACGACTTCAAACTGGGTGATGCTGGTTATGTGACTCCTTACGGCAGCATTTCTGGTCTGTTCCAGTCTGGTGATGACTACCAGCTGAGCAACGACATGAAAGTTGACGGTCAGTCTTACGACAGCATGCGTTATGAACTGGGTGTAGATGCAGGTTATACCTTCACCTACAGCGAAGACCAGGCTCTGACTCCGTACTTCAAACTGGCTTACTCTACGACGACTCTAACAACGATAACGATGTGAACGGTGATTCCATCGATAACGGTACTGAAGGGTCTGCGGTACGTGTTGGTCTGGGTACTCAGTTCAGCTTCACCAAGAACTTCAGCGCCTATACCGATGCTAACTACCTCGGTGGTGGTGACGTAGATCAAGATTGGTCCGCGAACGTGGGTGTTAAATATACCTGGTAATATTCTTCACTCCGAAGAAATTCTGGTAATTTAATCTAAATAATGCCCGTCAAGGATTTGACGGGCATTACTGCAAAGGACGCGCAAATGTTATCTGTAGTTAAACCTCTTCAGGAATTTGGTAAGCTCGATAAATGTTTGTCCAGATACGGTACGCGCTTCGAGTTTAATAATGAAAAGCAAGTTATATTTTCCAGTGATGTCAATAACGAAGATACTTTCGTTATTTTAGAGGGCGTTATCTCTCTGCGTAGAGAAGAAAACGTACTTATCGGTATTACCCAGGCTCCTTATATTATGGGGCTGCTGATGGTTTAATGAAAAACGATATACCATACAAATTAATATCAGAAGGAAATTGTACGGGATATCATCTACCAGCCAAACAAACCATTACGCTTATTGAACAAAATCAACTCTGGCGAGACGCTTTTTACTGGTTAGCCTGGCAAAATAGAATCTGGAATTACGCGACGTGCAGCTCATTGGGCATAATCCTACGAACAAATCCGCGCAACATTATTATCAATGATTGACTGGAATGAAGAATTGCGATCACGTATTGGTG
>ENA-OQER01000792-OQER01000792.1-human-gut-metagenome-genome-assembly--contig:-NODE-792-length-16593-cov-9.703328_pt1 | contig 16593 bp, 20 predicted proteins | sample MGYA00242797_ERZ504639 | MGnify/ENA primary metagenome ERZ504639 (study PRJEB26092, sample SAMD00036306) | human gut metagenome | host: Homo sapiens | study: EMG produced TPA metagenomics assembly of...
TCTGCAATATAAATTAAAAAAATAATAAATAATAAAAGAAACTCCTTTAGTTTTTAGCTAAAGGAGTTTTTTATTGTTAGGAAATATGTGGTAAACTTTTATTAAATCATTTGATAAAAAAGTAAAAATAAAATTTTTATAAATTTAATTGATTGAAATTGGGAGGAGGATATTTATGATTTTTTGTAAAAGTGGTGGTTGTAGTGCCAAATTAGGGCCGAAGGTTTTAAGTAAAGTTTTATCTAAATTGCCTAAATTTGAAGATGAAAATTTATTAGTGGGTTTTGATTCAAGTGATGATGCTTCTGTATATAAATTGACAGATGATATTGCAATGATACAGACATTGGATTTTTTCCCACCGATGGTAAATGACCCTTATATTTTTGGGCAGATAGCAGCAACAAATGCAGTAAGTGATATTTATGCTATGGGTGGCACAGTAAAAACTGCACAGAATATAGTGTGTTTTCCTGAAAATGAAGATTTAAATATTTTAGGGCAGATAATGGCTGGTGGAGCTAGTAAAATCATGGAAGCTGGCGGAATTTTATCTGGTGGTCATTCTGTAAATGATGAAAGTATAAAATATGGTTTGGCAGTAACAGGTATTGTCAATCCTCAAAAAATATATCAAAATAATACTATAGAATTAAATGATGATTTAATTTTAACAAAGCCATTAGGTGTAGGTATTATTATGGCGGCAAATTCTGTTGGTGAAGCAAGTGATGAGGCTATGCAAAAAGCTATAAAATCCACGACTACTTTAAATAAAAAGACAGCAGAAATCATGACTGATTATGATGTTCATGCTTGCACTGATGTAACAGGCTTTGGTTTTATTTGTCATCTTTTGGAAATGGTAGCTAAAGATTATAGTGTAGATGTTTATGCAGATAAATTGCCAATTATCAAAGATGCTCTGACTTATGCAGATAATTTTTTAATTACAAGTGCAGGTCAGAGAAATCGTAATTTTGCAGGAGAAAAAGTTTCTTTTGCAGATGAAATATCTTTTGCTATGCAAGAAGTTTTATTCGATCCACAAACTTCTGGCGGTTTATTGATAAGCGTAAATTCTAAGGATAGTAAATCTTTAGTGGAAGAAATGCAAAAAGCAGAGATAGATGCTCGCATTGTGGGCAAGGTGACAAATTTAAATAAATATAAAATAAATGTTATGTAATTTTTTTAGAGGTGATTTTTATGGAAAAAACTATAGATGCTAGAGGTCAGGCTTGTCCAAAACCGCTTGTAATGGCTAGAGATACATTAAAAACTTTGACACAAGATGATAAATTAAATGTAGTTGTTGACAATTTAGTTTCTGCACAGAATTTGGAAAAAATGGCAAGCCAGATGAATTTACCATCTCAAAAAGTACAACAAGGTACAGATTATATAGTATCTTTGTTCGTAAAAAAATCCATGTTCATTCCTCAACAAGAAGAAATAAAATGTGAAGTGCCAACAAAGACAGATAATTCTTTTGTCGTTGTAGTTAGCAGTAATGTAATGGGTCATGGCGATGATAAATTAGGCAGTATTTTGATTAAAGGCTTTATTTATTCTTTGACTTGCTTAGAAACTTTACCTAAAGCTGTTATTTTTTATAATAGTGGTGTTAAATTAGCAGTTGAAGGTTCTGAAGTATTAGAGGACTTAAAGACTTTAGCTGATGCTGGTGTAGAAATAGTAGCTTGTGGCACTTGTTTAGAATTTTATCAGTTAAAAGAAAAATTAGCTGTAGGTAAAATCGTAAATATGCTTGATATTGTAGAGCGTCAAGCAAAAGCGACGAAAGTGGTAAAACCATGATTTATTTTGACCAAGCAGCAACGAGTTATTATCGTCCAGATTGTGTAGTTACTGCTGTTATTGAAGCGTTAGCTAATGCTGGCAATTCATCAAGAAGTGCAACAGGGCCATCTATTTGGTCTCGCGAATTGTTTATGAAGCACGTGAAAAAATTGCTACTTTATTTAATGCCAAACCAGAAAATGTGGCATTTACTTCTGGGGTAACAGAAAGTTTGAATTTAGTCATAGCATCTTTTTTTAATAAAGGGCATATCATAACTACAGCAAATGACCATAATTCTGTATTGCGCCCATTATATCTACGTGATGGCGATTTGGATTTAACCATAATTCCTGTAGATAAAGATGGAAATTTTGAATATGAATTGATGGAAAGAGCTTTTCGTCCTGATACTTTGGCTGTGATTACAACAGGAGCATCAAATGTTACTGGTAATCTCATGGATATACAGCGTATAGGAACTATAGCTCATGAACATAATGCTTTATTTATTTTAGATGCTGCTCAAGTAGCTGGTTTAATACCGATAGACATGGAAAATTTCAACATAGATATTTTATGTTTTACAGGTCATAAAGAATTATTTGCTCCGCAAGGTACAGGTGGTATAGTTTTGCGAGAAGGTCTTCACCCTGTACCTGTGAAAGTTGGTGGCAGTGGTTTTTATAGTTTTGCGAAAAATCACCCAGATATGATGCCAAATGTATTTGAAGCGGGAACAGCAAATGTTCATGGTATTGCAGGACTTAATGCTTCTGTAGATTGGATTTTAAAAAATGGTTTAGATACAGATGCACTTTTGTTGGCAAAAGATTTTTATGAAGGTCTAAAAAATATTGAAGATGTAAAAATCTATGGCTGTTTTAAAAGAAATCGTGTACCAGTGATAAGTTTTAATATCAAAGATATAGATTCTTCGATAGTTGCAGATAGATTATGGATGGAATACAGCATTGCTGTCCGCAGTGGTATACACTGTGCGCCACTTATTCATCAGGCTTTAGGAACTGATAAACAAGGCACAGTGCGTTTTAGTTTTTCAAGATTTAATACACAAGAAGAAGTAAAACAAGCATTAATAGCAATAAAAGAAATCAGGGACGATTTATGTCAAGATTAGGAAAATCTTTAAAGTTAGTGATAACATTTGATAATCCAACACATGCTTTTGCTTTTGAATCTGCTTGTAAAAAAGGAAATATCGCTGGCAGATTATTGCCTGTACCTGTGGAGCTTACAGGTGGCTGTGGCATTGGTTGGACTAGTAAAATAGAAGATAAATTTATAGTAGAAGATTTTATAAAACAAAATAATTTAGCAGTTGGTCATATTTTAGAGCTTGAGTTTTAGTCTTGAAGTTCATTTAATATGGATAATGTATCTACATCTACTAATTCTTTAGCAGAATTCACTTCGACTAAAGTTAATTCATCAAGATGTTTTTGAATGACAACGCGACCGCCTTTATCTCCTTGGATAGCGAGTAATTCTGGCACGTATTTTTGAGCGAAAATCACAGGATTACCTCTTTTTCCTTTATATGATAGAGCGCAGATATTATCTTTTTTTTGCCATGTTTGATAAAGTTTATTTAGACTTGTAAATGTCAAAAATGGTTGGTCGCAAACGATGAATAAATAGCCGTCAATATTATTATCATTTGTATTATCAGCAGAAGATAATTGTTGGCTGGCTTTTATGGCTAATTGCATAGAATGAGATTGACCCAAATGAGTATCATAGTTAGGAATGACTATTATATTTGGGTCAATTTTTTTGGTGATTTCAGGATATTTAGTAACTAAAATTGTTTGTTTGGGATTTAGTTTTTTGATTAAATTTAAAGTATATTGATACATAGGAATATTATTTATAGGATAAAGTAATTTATTCGCACCGAAACGAGAGCTATTGCCAGCAGCTAAGATAACAACGCATAGAGATTTTTTATACATAGAAAACACCTCATAGGAGAATAATTTTATGTTTTTAGAATATAACAAAGAAAAAGTTGATTAATAAAAGTATAGTAGAGTATTTGCAAGTGAAAAATCAAGATATAATTTCTGTATCTGGAGCAGGTGGTAAAACTTCTACAATAAAATTATTAGCTAAAAATTTAGTGCGTGAACATAAGAAAGTTTTGATTACAACAACGACAAAGATGTTTAAAACAGCAGATGCCATAACAATAAGAGATAAAAATTTATTAAAGCAAAAATTGAAACAGCAAAATTGGGTATTTACTGGTCAAGATTATGGTAAAAAGATAAGTTCATGGGACGAAGAATTTTTGCGAGAAATCATATCTTTGGCAGATGTAACTTTGATTGAAGCTGATGGAGCAAAAAGATTGCCATTTAAATTCCCCAAACAAAATGAACCCGTTTATATATCTTCATCAAATAAAGTGGTGTATATTATAGGCATGAGTGCATTAAATCAGCCGTTAAAATCTTTATGTAGAGCAGAACTTTTAGCAAAGTTTTTACAAAAGCAAGTAAACGAAAATCTGACAAAAAATGATATAATAAAAGTGATATCAAGTGAACAAGGGGCAAGAAAAGATATAGGTAGGCGAGAGTTTTTCGTCATCTTAAATCAAGTTGATAATTTGCTTGCTTTGCAAGAGGCTATATTTATAGCTGAAAAATTGACAGAATGTAAAATAAAAGTGGCGATAAGTAGTTATCGTGATGAGTTTTAGAAAGTAAAAATAGAGAAGGTAAAGGTAATTTTAATGGAAAAAATATTGATAAAAGGCGCTGGCGATTTAGCATCAGGCATTGCATGGCGATTACAACGAGCAGGATTTCTGATTATTATGACGGAGATAGAAAAGCCTTTGACTGTGAGATTGACAGTGTCTTATTCTAATGCCGTCTATGAAAATGAAGTGAATATAGAAGGAATAAAAGGAAAGTTAGTAAATAGTTATCAAGAGGCACAAGAAGTTATTGCACAAGATAAAATTGCTGTAATTGTTGATGAAAATGCTGATATTGCGAAAGAGTATAAACCAGATATTATCATTGATGCTATAATGGCTAAGAAAAATATAAATACAAAAATTGATGATGCACCGATTGTCATTGCTGTAGGGCCTGGATTTACAGCTAAAAAAGATTGCGATTATGTTATTGAAACGAAAAGAGGTCATTTCTTAGGTAAGGTAATCGAAGATGGCAGTGCTATAAAAAATACAGGTGTTCCAGGAAATATTGGTGGTTATACTGTAGAGCGAATTATCAGAGCTAATGGCGAAGGTGTATTTAAATCCGTAGCAAAAATTGGTGATTTTGTAAAAAAAGGCGATATTGTAGCCTATGTTGATGATAGAGAAATAACAGCCTTAATAGATGGTATTGTCCGCGGTATGTTGCATGATGGCATTGTAGTTACAGATAAGATGAAATGTGGAGACATTGACCCACGAGCAGAGCAAAGCCATTGTTTCAGTATATCTGATAAATCTAGAGCTATAGGTGGCGGTGCTTTAGAAGCTGTATTATATGGCTTGAAAAATTTGAGAAAGCAGGGCAAAAAATGATTACAATAAAAGCTTTTTGGCAAAAAGTGCAGACACAATTAAAAGCAAATAATCCTGTAATTTTGGCAATGGTCATGGAGAAAAAAGGTTCTGCTCCGCGCGGTGTAGGTGCACATATGCTTATTTTATCTGATAGCTCAACGGTGGATACAATTGGCGGTGGTCCTTTAGAATATTTGGCTATACAGGAAGCTAAACAAAATTTAAAAAATGGCAAATCCATAGTGCAGACTTTTTCTTTAAATAATGCTACTGCTGGTGAATATGGTATGGTTTGTGGCGGTCAGTTGACAGTTGCTCTATATTGTTTACAGCAAAAAGATTTAGTTCAAGTGGAAAAAGCATTAACTTTAATCAATACGAAAAATAAAATCGTTTTGAGTTTAAGTTGGCAAAATGAAAACTTTGATTTTAAAGTTTATGATTTAACGGAAAGCTTTGATTTAAAAGAAAAGTTGACTAAAAAATCTTTATTACAGATGGATACAACAAATCAATCTGGGCAGTATTTAGAAATCATGAAACAAAGCCCTAGAGTTTATTTGTTCGGTGGCGGATATGTAGCTCAAGAGGTCGCAAATTTATTGCCAAATTTAGAATTTGAATATATAGTGCTTGAAGAACGCAGTGAATTTGCTAAAAAAGAATTATTTCCAGACGCTAAACGCATTGTAGTTGTAGATTATGCAGATTTTAGTAAGCAAGTGGAAATAAAAAATAGCGATTATGTAATAGTTGTAACTAATGGTCATACAAAAGATACCTTGGTTTTAGAAAGTTTATTGAAAAATCCTCCAGCATATATTGGTGTGATTGGCAGTAGACATAAAAAAATTCATGTAGAAAATTATTTAGCTGAAAAAGGATTTAGCGAAGATTTAATAAAACAAATTATCATGCCTATAGGGTAGATATTAAAGCGGAAACACCTTCCGAAATTGCAATTAGTATTGTAGCTCAGTTAATTCAAAAAAGAGCACAGTAAAATAATTTTAGATGGGAGAAAAATAGATGTTTGGATTAGGTATACCAGAATTAATTTTGATTTTAGTGATTGCGTTAGTGGTATTTGGCCCTAAGAAATTGCCAGAAATAAGTAAGGCTCTAGGTAAAAGTATAAAAGAATTTAGAAATTCAACATCAGATATCACAGATACAGTGAATACTGTTAAGGATGTAACTGATGTGGCTAAAAAATTAAAATAATAAATTATAAATGAGGAAAATATGGCGAATTTTACGCATTTTAATCAAGATGGTGAAGCTATCATGGTTGATGTCAGTCAAAAAGACATTACCATGCGGATAGCTATTGCCGAAGGTAGTATAAAAGTAAATCAAGAAGTTTTTCGTTCAATCAAAGAACAGACTAATAAAAAAGGTGATGTATTAGCTGTTGCTAGAATAGCTGGTATCATGGCAGCGAAAAAAACAAGTGATATGATACCGCTTTGTCATCCATTATTTATTACAAAAGTTACGATTGATTTTGAATTAGACGAAGAAAATTATATGATAAAAGCTATTGCGACAACAAAAGTCAATGGCAAGACTGGTGTTGAGATGGAAGCACTCCATGCTGTATCAGTTACTTTATTGACGATTTATGATATGTGCAAGGCTATAGATAAAAGTATGGAAATATCAGATATACGTCTATTGCATAAAGAAGGCGGAAAATCTGGTGTTTATGATTATGAAAAATAATAAGGAGTATAGAATTTAATTGATGGGAAAAATTTTAGCTGTATGTATCAGTGAACAAAAAGGCACTTTAAAAACTGCTGTAGATAAGGGTTTGATGATAAAAGATTTTGGTTTAGAACATGATGCTCATGCTGGAAAATGGCATCGTCAGATAAGTTTATTAGCAGTAGAAGCGGTGAGAACTTTTGAAGAAAAATATAATTTCAAAGTTCCTGCTGGTGCATTTGGCGAAAATCTTTTAGTTGAAGGTATTGATTTAAAAAATTTGCCGATTGGTACAAGATTAAAAGTAAATGATATTTTATTGGAAATCACTCAGATAGGTAAAAAATGCCATTTAGGTTGCAATATTCAAAAGCAAACAGGTGAATGTATTATGCCTAATGAAGGTGTATTTGCGATTGTATTAAACGGCGGAGAAATTAAAGCACAAGATACAATTTTTGTAGAAGCTTGAGAAGGTGGAAGAAATGTTTGAAGTGGCGATAATCACTGCAAGTGATAAAGGTGCAAAAGGTCTTCGTGAAGATTTAAGTGGTCCATGTATAAAGCAGATTGTAGAAGAGTCTGATTATAAAGTAGTATCTATGGAAATTTTGCCAGATGATAGAGCTTTATTGGCAGACAAAATGATAGAGCTTGCGGATAAAGAAATTCCTTTGATTTTGACAACAGGTGGTACAGGTTTTTCGCCAAGAGATAATACACCTGAAGCGACAAAAGATGTAATTGAAAGAGAAACACCAGGAATTTCTGAAGTTATGCGTATGTATAGTTTAAAAATTACACCAAGAGCTATGTTAAGTCGAGCAACTTCAGGCATTAGAAAAAAATCTTTGATTATTAATTTGCCGGGAAGTCCTAAAGCTGTAAGAGAATGTTTGGAATATTTATTGCCAACATTAGACCATGGTCTTAAAATTATGCTTAATTTAGATAGTGAATGTGCTAGAAAATAATAAAAAAATTAGATGTAGCTTCTTATAACTAAATATTTAAATGATTTTAAATATGAATCAAATAAAATGGTTTATTTAAATTAAAACCATTTTATTTGATTTTTTATTAAATTTTTTATTTAATTCAATCGTTTAAAAATATACTTAGATAATAAAGCTTCTATTATAAAGAAAATACATAGTAAATAAAATACAAATTTTATACCTATACCATGGGCGATAAAACCTAAAAGTGCAGGCCCTAAAATTACGCCAGTATAGCCCATGCAAGTTATAGCAGTAACGGCTGCATTTATTGGCATATCATTTTGATTCTTAAGTAAAGAATAAAGTACAGGTACAATATTAGCAGATCCTAAGCCAATACAGATAAAACCAATTTGCATCAAATAAAAATTATCAATAAGAACTACCAATAAGAAACCAAGTCCAGAGATAAGAGCCCCAAATACACAAATTTGTTCTTCTCCAATATATTGAACTGCTCTATCACCTATAAAACGAATTATAAGCATTGCTACAGAAAAAATAGCATAACCTATACCTGCTAAAGATAATTCCAAGTTTTTAGTTTCTGTTAAAAATATACCACTCCAATCCATTATAGCTCCTTCTGCTAAAAAACTTATGCAAGCTAAAATGCCAAATAAAATAACAATACCATGTGGTATAGCTATTGGTTTTTCGTTATTAGCACCTTTATATGTTAAAAAATATGGGCTAGCAATTAAACAAAATATAAATATTATAATGCCATGAATAATTGATATCATTGTAATATCTAAGCCTTGTTTGGCTAATATACTAAATAGACCAGCACTGCAAAAACAACCTACACTCCAAAAAGCATGCATACTAGACATAATACGTTTTTTCGATAATTTTTCTACTATTACGGAATTTATATTCATTGTAACATCTATTGTTCCCATAATAGAACCAAATAACAATAAAAATATGACAAGTGACCATATATTATTAAGTGAAGAAATGATTATTAAAATTAAAGTAAATAAGATAATATTTATTTGTAACATTTTTTTACAACCTAATTTTTGATTTAAAATTCCAGCAATGGGCATAAAGACAAATGCACTAACTCCTATGCATAATAATAATAGACCTAAAATATTATCACCAATTTGTAAACGTTCTTTGATAACTGGTATCATTGGTGCCCATGTAGTAATAGTAAATCCTGCTAAAAAAAATGCACATCGTGCAGCATATTGTTCTTTTTTTCCTGCTTTATATTGACTTAAATATTTATCTTTTGTATCCATAAAAAGTTCCTTTCTATTGATAATTATAAAATCTTATAGTATATAAGAATTTTTAAGGTTTAATAATAAATAAAATTAATAATTTCAAGCAACAAGTTCTAAAATATTGTTTTCTGGACCTAAAACACAGCTTTTATAATAACCATCACCAGTTGTACGTGGTCCACTTAAAATTTTATATCCATCATTTTTTAAACGAGCGGTTAATTCATTAACCTTTTCTTTATTACCTAGACTAAATGAGAGATGTATAAATCCTTGACGATATAAATTAAATTCTGTTTTTATCATATTTGGTCTACTCATGATTTCTAAGCGAGTATTATCTTCGAATGATAAATATGTGGATAATTCAGTTTTAGGATTGTGATATAGATTGTTAGCGGTAGCATTGAAGTACTTAATAAAAAATTCTTTTGTAGCTTCTAAATTTTCTACATAAATAGCAATATGGTCGATTTTCATAAAAATTTCTCCTTGTTTTAATTATTAAATTAAATGAGCAATAGATTTCATTTTGTCAAATGTATAGATATATTTAAATCCTAAATCTTTTAATATTTGTTTAGTCTCTTGGATGTTAAAGCCATATTGGTCAACATCATGACCGTCAGAACCAATGGTTATAATATCGCCACCTAATTTTTTATAGAGTTTTAAAATTTCAACGGAAGGCGTTAAATCTTTTAGACCATAACGATAACAAGAAGTATTAATTTCAATGCCTTTATGGTCATTTATGACTTGTTTTAAAATCTCATTTACAAGGTCAAAGACTTTATTGAAAGGATAAATCCCTTTTTGGTCGTAACGATTAATCATATCTAAATGACCGAGAACACAATAATCTTTATATTGTTGGATTACTTTTAAAATTTCTTGGTAATAAAGTTCATTATATTCTTGTTGTGTTTTTCCTTGTTGAAAAGCTTGGTTCCAAAATTCAAGGTTATTGACTTGATGACAAGAAAGTATTATAAAATCAAAGGGATAACTAGCAAATGTTTTGGCAAATTGATTGATAGTATGTGTTTGCATACCAAATTCCATGCCGAATTTTAGTTTTATTTGGGGAGAAAATAATTTTTGATAATATGTAAATTTTTCAAGGTATTTTTGACAATCACAATTTAAATCTGTTTTTACACCATAATCAATATGTTCAGTAAAACAGATTTCATCGAAATTTTTAGCTATTGCTGTTTGGATAGCTTTTTCCATAGAACAAGTAGAGTCATCACTAAATTCAGTGTGCATATGATAATCAGCTAGCATGATAAAACCTCCTAAAATAATTAATTATAGAGTCATAATAATATATAATAAGGGATAATACTATCAATATTGACCGAGTTTTTATAACAATAATCTGCTGAGGATGAGTTTTATGCATATAATAGAAAATAATTTAGAAGTAGTAGAATATAAAAATTTATTATTGCCAATATCTATAAAGATAAGGGAATTAATACAATATAAAAATAAAAGAGCTTTATGTCATTGGCATGATGATATAGAAATTATAAAAATTTTATCAGGTTCAATGAATTTTTATATAAATGGAGAAATTTTTCGTTTAATAAAAGATGATATTTTAATTGTAAATTCAAAGCAGATACATTATGGTTATGAATATAATCATGATGATTGTAAATTTATTTGTTTAATGGTAAATCCTTCAGTATTAAAAATTAATAAAGCTATGTATCAAGAATATGTAATTCCTATTATTGAGAATAATGGTCTATTGGCATGGTGTTTGAAAAATAATGAAGGAAAACAATTAGATAGAATATTATTTGCATTAATAGATTGGCAGGAAAAATCTTGTAGAGCAAAAGAATGGAAATTGTTGTCTTTAGTATATGATTTATGGTATCAAATATATAATTTAATAGATAATGACAAAAATTTAAATTTAATAAAAGATGATACTTCTGATGATGTGAATATATTTAAACAGATGGTAATATTTATTTATCAAAATTATAAAAAAGCAATAATTTTGCAAGATATTGCAAAATCTGGAAATGTAGGTAAAAGTAAGTGTTATGAACTTTTTAAGCGATATGTAAATAAAACACCAAATGATTTTGTTAATTTATATAGGTTAGAAAAAAGTAAGATTTTATTAAAGAATGAAGATTTATCAATTACAGAAGTTGCATTAGAATGTGGGTTTAATAGTGGAAGTTATTATGCAGAACTTTTTAAAAAATATAATGGATGTACTCCAAGAAATTTTCGTAAATATAAAAAATAATCTGTTCATCTAAAAAGAAAATGAACAGATTATTAAAAGTTGAAAGCTATTAATAGTTTTTATAAAGAATGCGAATGGAGTTTAAAATACAAATCATAGCTACGCCAGTATCAGCAAAAACTGCTGCCCACATGGAAGCAAATCCCATAAGACCGAGTATCATGATGAGTATTTTTACACCTAAGGCAAAGACTACATTTTGCCATGCTATGCGAATGGTATCACGAGAAATATTTATTGCTTGGAAAATAGAATGAACTTTAGAATTCATAAATACTACATCAGCAGCTTCAATGGCGGCATCAGCACCACTACCATAGCAGCGCCAACATCAGCACCAGCGAGAATAGGAGCGTCGTTTATACCATCGCCGACAAAAAATACATTACCATGTTCTTGTCTAAGTGAGGATAATTTTTTTAATTTATCTTCAGGTAAAAGTTTAGCATGAACTTTATCAATGCCTACTTCATTAGCTACAGCATAAGCACTATGTTCATTATCACCTGTGAGCATAGCTGTAGTTAAACCTAAGTTTTTTAATTTAGTGATAGTTGATTTTGCATCATCTTTGATAGTATCATCAATAACAATAGAGCCAGCATATTTACTATCTATACCAATAAATATTTCTGTACCAGCATTAATAGGTAAATCATCAGGTAAAGCAATATTAAATCGTTGCATTAAGCGTTTATTACCACAATAAATTTTTTGTTTATCAATAGTGCAAATTATGCCTTCGCCAGCAATTTCTTGATTATCAGTAGTAGTTTTTAAATTGAGTTTTTGTTTAGTGGCTTCATTGATAATACTGATAGCAATAGGGTGAGAGGAAATTTTTTCACAACTAGCACAAAGAGAAAGTAATTCTTCTTTTGTGTAATTGTTTGCAGGATTTATAGTTTTAACTGTGAAATTACCATGAGTCAGTGTACCTGTTTTATCCATGACGATAGTTTTTATATTTTTTAGAGCTTCTAAAGCTAGACCACCCTTAAATAAAATTCCTTGTTTGGAACCACTGCCGATACCAGAAAAGAAAGCAAGTGGCACACTTAATACTAAAGCACAAGGACAACTAATTACTAAAAAAGTCAAAGCTGTATAAATCCAATGTTCCCAATCACCTGTAATCAATGAAGGAATGATAGCTGTAAGCGTAGCTACTAAAACGACAATAGGAGTATAAATTCTAGCAAAACGAGTGATGAATTTATCTATTTTAGGTTTATTAGCAGCAGCATTTTCTACAGCTTGTAAAATGCGCGAAACCATAGATTCAGATAATGGCTTTTCCACTTTCATTTTGATAGCGCCGGAAATATTCAAACAACCAGAAGTGATAGAGCTATTAGGGGCAATTTTTATTGGAACAGGTTCGCCAGTAACAGGTGATGTATCCAAACGGCTTTCTCCTTCAATGACAATACCATCAACAGGAATTCTATCACCAGCACGAACTAATAAAATATCGCCAACCTTAGCTTCATGAGCAGAAATAATAGAAATTTTATCACCATGGAGAAGATTTACTGTTTCAGGTCGTAAATCAACAGCGTCCATGATTTGACTGCGACTTTTTTCTGTAGCACGTTCTTCAAAATATTCGCCAATGCGATAAAATAGCATAACACCGACAGCTTCAGGATATTCTTTGATAGCAAATGCTCCCAAAGTTGCGATACTCATGAGGAAGTTTTCATCGAAGACATTGCCATGAAATAAATTGGTGATGGCAGTTTTTAGTATATGGAAACCTAAAATTAAATAAGCTACGATATAAAGATAAAGTGTATATTGGTCAGGTACAAGAGAGGTAAATTCGCCAATGATAAATAAAATAGCACCAAATACAATTTCAATAATATCAATGGTTTTTTCATCAAAAAATTTTTATTTTGATGAGATTTTGAAGAAGCCTCATCAGCATTTATGATTTTTACACCATTTTCAATGGAATTAGCTATTTTATTATTTGAGGTAGAAGTACATCAGGATTTGAGCTACTATTTTAATTTTTTAGTAGCAAATGTCAATTGAGCAGATTTAATATCAGCTAATTCGTTTAATTTTTTTTCGATTTTAGCACCACAGTTAGCACAATCTAGATTTTCGATTAGATAGATTTTTTCTTTATAATTAGAAACATTTTCTTCAAGTTGAGAGATTATAGTGCCAGGTTCAATTTTGTCTGCTATTTTTTGAATAGTAGGTAATAATTCATCAGGATTTTTAGCTGTTAAAGTTAATTGTTTAGTCAAAATAGAAATAGTAGCGTTATCTACATCAGATAATTCGTTGATTTTTCGTTCGATTTTGGCAGCACAATTAGCACAATGGATATTGATTGAATATGCTTTTTGTTTGTGATTATTATTATCAATAGATAAATTGGAAGTAGTAGCCATATGTACGCCTCTTTTCTAAAATAATTATATACCCTAGGGGTATTATCTTTACGTCTTTAGTATACCTATGGGGTATATAGTGTCAAGAATGAATATCAATAATGATTAAATTTTTTATTTAACTCAATATAATTTTTAGTTAGAATTGTTTATTATGGATATTTATATATTTAATTGTGTTAGTTGATTTTTTATTTTATATATTATTGCTTTGCTAAGGTATATATAATATATTTGTTGTTATGTTTATTAAGCAAGTATAACTATTATTGTTTTTTTAAATGTGTTTGCTTGTATAAAAGATTAATATACTATATAATCAAAATATTATGTTAGCATATAGATTATTTGGGTAATATAATATTTTATATACAGAAAAATAATTTGAAATATATGGAGAAAATTATGAATATAATTAGTTTATTTAGTGGTTGTGGAGGTTTAGATTTAGGTTTTAAAAAAGCTGGGTTCAATATTCCTGTTGCAAATGAGTTTGATAAGAGTATATTTGAAACATTTAAAGTAAATCATCCAGATACGCATTTAATTGAAGATGATATTAGGAAAATTACTTTTGAAGATATTTTACCTTTTGTTGCTATGGATAAAGTCGATGGAATTATTGGTGGACCACCATGTCAATCTTGGTCAGAAGCAGGTTCTTTAAAAGGAATTGAAGATGTTAGAGGACAACTTTTTTTGATTATATTAGAATTTTAAAAGATTTTAAACCTAAATTTTTTTTAGCTGAAAATGTCAGTGGAATGTTAGCAAATAGACATAATAGAGCTGTTCAAAATATTATTAATTTATTTGAAGAAGCAGGATATGATATTTCTCTTACAATGGTTAATGCTAAAGATTATGGTGTTGCAGAAGAACGAAAAAGAGTTTTTTATATTGGATTTAGAAAGGATTTGTCAATTAAATTTATATTTCCTAAAGGTTCTACTGAAAATGATGATAAAAAAATAACTTTAAAAGATATTATATGGGATCTACAAAATACAGTTGTTCCAGCAGAAGAAAAAAATTATCATAATCCTAATGCTATAAATAATAATGAATATTTTACAGGGTCATTCTCACCTATTTTCATGAGTCGTAATAGAGTTAAAAGTTGGAATGAACAAGCATTTACCGTGCAAGCTTCTGGACGTCAATGTCAGCTACATCCTCAAGCACCTAAAATGCAAAAAATAGGTAAGGATAGTTTTTGTTTTGTTGAAGGATGTGAACATCTTTATCGCCGTATGAGTGTTAGAGAAATTGCAAGAATACAAGGATTCCCAGATGATTTTCAATTTATTTATAAAAAAACTAATGATGCCTATAAAATGATTGGAAATGCTGTTCCTGTTAATCTTGCTTATGAAATTGCTATAGCTATTAAGATGTTTTTGCAAGGTGAAGGAGATAAGGTTAATGGTATTGAAATGGAGAGAAATAAATGAGTGCAAAAAGTAATAATCAAGGACGAGCATATGAATATGCTTGGTGCCAAGCTTTAGTGAAATCACTTAAAACATTACAAAAAATTAACATTGTAAAAAATTCAAGTTTTTTTGCAAATCAAAAAGCATGGAATAACTTAAGCATAGAAAAACAAGATTTATTTTTTATTTCAGCTAATGCTACAATAGATAACATATTAGAATTAGAACCTATTATACAAGAAGTATAGAGGAAACATTATATATTGAATTTCAAAAAGATGAATTTGGTAGAATAGGTGATGTTCGTGATATTATTGTTCGTAGGAATAATATTGACTGGGAAGTGGGTTTTAGTATAAAACATAATCATTCTGCTGTTAAACATAGTCGATTAAGTCATGCTTTAGATTTTGGTAGTGAATGGTATAATGTACCTTGTAGTGAAATATATTGGAATGATGTTAAGTCTATTTTTAATATTTTAAATCAATGGAAAAGTGAGAAGAAAAAATGGGTTGACTTAGATAATAAAGAAAAAGATGTTTATTTTCCATTATTAAAAGCATTTTTAGAGGAAATAAAGAGAGCTTATAAAAAGGATCATAATATAGTTATAAAATTATTTTATTATTTAGTTGGAATAAAAGATTATTATAAAATTGTTAGCGATGATAAAAAGCAATTAACATTTATACACACTTTTAATCTTTATGGGACTTTGAATAAACCGAGTAAAATAAAAATATCTGCATTTAATATTCCAATATCAAATATACCAACAGAAATATTAACTGTAAGATTTAAACCAAATAGTAGAACAACTGTTGAAGTTTATATGGATAATGGTTGGGCATTTAGTTTTAGGATTCATAGTGCCAGTAGTTATATACAACCAAGTTTAAAATTTGATATTCAATTTATTTCTACGCCTATTTCAGTTTGGAATATTGAATGTAAATGGAAAAATAAATAATATAAAACTTAACTGTTAAGTTAACCGTTTTTATATTATAGTGAAATATATAGTATAGATTAATATATAGTATGATAATATATTACGGAATTATTTAAATTTGAAGTTAGAATATAAAATATTAATATTTTTGAGGTGAAGTAAGTGAATGAACAATTATATTTTCGTTTAGACCAAAATAGATGAT
>ENA-OQER01000793-OQER01000793.1-human-gut-metagenome-genome-assembly--contig:-NODE-793-length-16548-cov-7.402655_pt1 | contig 16548 bp, 22 predicted proteins | sample MGYA00242797_ERZ504639 | MGnify/ENA primary metagenome ERZ504639 (study PRJEB26092, sample SAMD00036306) | human gut metagenome | host: Homo sapiens | study: EMG produced TPA metagenomics assembly of...
GAGGGTGCTTTCAGGTTGGACTCATTAAGCAGGGACTGCTTCACGATCTTTCAAAATACAGTCCGACCGAGTTTATTGTAGGATGTAAATACTATCAGGCAATATGAGCCCGAACAATGCAGAGCGTGAGGCGGTTGGTTATTCTTCCGCATGGCTGCATCACAAGGGCAGGAACAAACACCATTTAGAGTACTGGATTGATTATGGAATACCGGATAAAAAAGGACCGCATAAAGGGGAACACAAAGGTCTCTGCGGCATGAAGATGCCGGTCAATTATGTGGTGGAAATGTATATAGACCGCGTAGCGGCATCGAAGAACTACCAGAAAGAAAAGTACCGGGACGACAGTGCTTTAGCATATTATATGAATGGACGGCAATTTCATGTGCTCCATGATGATACGAGAGCATTGTTAGAACTTCTGTTGGAAATGCTAGCGATAAAAGGTGAAAAAGCAACGAACCGCTTTATCCGGGAAGAGGTTCTCTCCCATAAAATCCCGTATGAGAAAGAACCGTTACTGCAATTGAAAGAACAGTTAGAAAAAAGATCATAATATCATTTCAGGAAAAAGAGCCTGCATATCTTCCGGTAAAGGAGCAGTGAACACCAGCGGTTTTTTTGTGACCGGGTGGGTGAAACGAAGCCGGTAAGAGTGCAGAGCCTGTCTGTTTATCTTTGTAAAATCAGGATTGTATAAAAATCACCGATCAATGGATGCCCGATGGATTTCATATGGACGCGGATCTGATGGGTACGTCCGGTCTCTAATTTCAGGGAGATCAGGGAAAGACCGTCTTGATAGGCAAGTCTTTTATAATGCGTGATGGCAGTTTCGCCGTGAAGCACATCGATCTGCCGTTCTATCGTGGAACCTTCTTTCCGACCGATCGGAGCGTTGACTGTCCCCTCATCCTCTGTGAAACCTTTCACAATGGCAAGATATTCCCTGCTTATCCCCCGGACTGACACCTCACTGTTTAATATTGCGGAACTGATGAGGTGTTTGGCAAGTATGGTGAGCCCGGTGGTGTCCCGGTCTAAGCGGTTGACACAGCGGAATGTATAAGGAATGCCCTGTGTCTGGTAGTAATGGCAGACAGCGTTGGCGAGTGTGTTGTCATAATTGTTCATGGAAGGATGGATTGGCATATCGGCTGGTTTGTTTACCACTAAAATGTCCTCATCTTCATAGCAGATGGAGAGCGGGAGGTCTGCTGCAACAATATTTTTTGAGCCATCCGTTTCCTCGAAATGGATGGAAAGACAATCGCCGCCGTTAAGACTTGTACCCATATATTCCCATTTTCCATTTAAGAGAATGCTTTCCGGGATCTTTTTTAACTGCACGGTCACGGCATGGGAAAAACCTGTTTTTTCAGATAGTCAGAGATGGTCACACCATTGTCCTGTGCGGTTATGTTATATTCTAAATCACGTGTCATAATCGTTCCTTTCCTAAGTCCATAAAACGATTATAGCCAAAAACGCGAAAAAATAAAAGAGGAAAAGCACGGAGAACTTGCCCCAAACATAAGATGTATCAAGAAAGCTTTTAAGGTGCGTTTTGAAAACATTTTTATCTCCGTTGACGATGGAACAGGAAAGCGAATGTCTGAAGAAAATGAAAAATGGTGACCTTGAGGCGAGAAACGAGCTGATCGAGCGCAATATGCGGCTGGTTGCCCATGTGGCAAAAAAAATACCAGAACCCGGAGGATGAGATGGAGGATCTGATTTCCATCGGAACCATTGGACTGATCAAGGCAGTGGAAACATACAAAGAGGATTATGGGAGCAGGCTTGCGACCTATGCGGCAAGGTGTATTGACAATGAACTATTAATGCATTTCCGGGCAAAAAAGAAAACGTCGAAAGAAGTTTCCCTGTATGAGCCGATTGGAACTGATAAAGAGGGGAACCAGATCCAGCTTTTGGATGTTGTGGTCAGCGAGGACGAGGATGTTGTGGAATTGCTGGAACAGGATCGCAAAGTCAGACGGCTGAATGAAATTATTCCGCAGACATTGTCCGGAAGGGAATTGTTTATTATCATAAACCGTTACGGACTCTATGGGAAAAAGACAATGACACAGAGGGAGATCGCAAGAAAACTTGGGATTTCCAGATCCTATGTTTCGAGGATCGAAAAGAGGGCGATCGAAAAACTCAGGCAGGCATTTTAGGTGTATTATAATATAGAAGAAATATTGTAAAATCTGGAAAATGTGCTATACTAAAACTGCATCTGGCAGATGTATGAGGGCTTCTGCCGGATGTCGGAATCTTTTTTTATCAGAATCATTGCAGGATTCCCTGCGGTATCCACAGAGTATTTTCGAATACATTTATTTTTGATGCAGAAAACGAGGGAAAGGAAGGGTATTTGTATAGTTTAGTAACAACCTCGATCATTCAGGGAATCAAGAGCATCCCGGTCTATGTGGAGGCGGATGTCTCAGATGGCATGCCGCTTTTGAGATGGTCGGTTCACTTTCGCCTGAGGTAAAAGAATCCAAAGAGCGTGTGCGCACAGCACTGAAAAATACAGGGTATATTCTGCCGCCAAAACGTATCACAATCAATTTTATCCCTGCCAATATCAGAAAGACCGGATCAGGCTTCGACCTTCCGGTTGTTGCCGCAGTGCTTTGTGCCATTGGCATTGTGCCGGAGGAAGCGTTAAAGAATACGATGGTCGTGGGTGAGATCAGCTTGAGCGGGGAGGTAAAGCCCGTCAATGGAATACTGCCTATGGTGGCAGAGGCAAAGGAACGCGGCGTCACACGTTGTATTGTACCGGCGGAGAATCAGACAGAGGCGCTGCTTGTAAAAGAGATAGAAATTTTTGCGGTGCAGAGTATTGCAGAAATGATACATATTTTAAACGGGGGCACATACATTGAAAAAGAAATAGGAAAGCAGTGGAAAAAACGATCCGGCTGCTCGATTTTTCGGATATCCAGGGGCAGCATTTTGTAAAAAGAGCCTGTGAGGTGGCAGTGAGCGGTATGCACAATCTGCTGATGATAGGACCACCCGGTGCCGGTAAGACTATGACGGCAATGCGGATACCGACAATCCTTCCGCCGCTTGATGAAAAAGAGCAGATGGAGCTTTCGAAAATTTACAGTGTATCCGGACAGTTTCAATTACGGGAACAATTAATGGAGGAACGTCCGTTCCGCTGTCCACATCATACGATTACGATGCAGGGATTAGTGGGTGGTGGACTGATCCCAAAGCCGGGAGAGATCTCTCTGCACACAAGGGCGTTTTATTTTGGATGAATTGCCGGAATTTAAGCAAAATACCATTGAGATATTAAGACAGCCGATGGAGGAAAAGGAAGTGCGTTTAGTGCGCGTGAACGGCACGTATGAATATCCGGCTGATTTTATCCTTGTCGCTGCCATGAATCCCTGCAAATGCGGTTATTATCCAGATATGCAGAAATGCAGATGTACGGCGGCTTCTATTGAACGATATATCAACCGTATCAGCCAGCCGCTCTTAGACCGCATTGACATCTGCGTGGAGACGCCACAGATTAAATTTGAAGAGCTGAACGGAACGAAAAAAGAGGAATGTTCCGATACAATCCGGGAACGTGTGATTGAAGTGCATGCGATCCAGAAAAAACGTTATCAGAAAGAAGATTTTCAGTTTAACAGCCAGATTCCGGCTGCACGGATTGCAGAATACTGTGCTCTGTCGAAAGATCAGGAAAAATATATGAAGAAAATTTACAAACAGTTAAATCTGACTGCCCGGTCTTATCATAAAATTTTAAAGGTTGCGCGGACTCTGGCAGATATGGACGGCTCTGAAAACATTCTGGATGCGCATTTGAATGAGGCAGTCTGCTATCGCAATATTGACAAAAGATTCTGGAGGGATTCGTTATGAAATATCAGTACTGGCTTTCAAATATTCCGGGAGTCGGCTGTAAGACGATCCACCGCCTTTGGGACAGGCAGGTTCTGCGGAAGAAATTTATTTTCTGAAAAAAGAGCAGTTAGAAAAGCTCTCCGGGCTGTCTGACCGCCAGGTGCATGCGATCACTGACCGGAAGAAAAACTGGGATCTGGAAGAAAAATATGCTGCGCTGGGAGAAAACGGGATTTCTTTTTTGTCCTGTGAGATGGAGTCATATCCTAAACAGCTCAGGAATATCGTGGATGCTCCATACAGTTTGTACATCAAAGGGAAAATGCCTGATTTCTCAAAAAGAAGAGTGGCGGTCGTCGGGGCGAGAATGTGCTCGGAATACGGAAAGAAAATGGCAGAACAGATCGGTGAAAAACTGGCGCTTTGCGGGGCGGAGGTTTTAAGCGGCATGGCAAGAGGAATTGATGCATACGGACATATCGGGGCATTAAAAGCGGGCGGAAATACGTATGCGGTGCTGGGGTGCGGCGTAAATGTCTGTTATCCCAGAACGAATCAGAAATTGTATGAGAATATTCTTTCGCATGGAGGAATCATCTCGGAATATCCGCCGGAGACTGAACCAATCGCACAATTATTTCCTGCCAGGAACCGGATCATATCAGCGCTCTCGGATGTGGTCGTGATCGTGGAGGCAAAGGAGAGAAGCGGTTCCCTGATCACAGCTGATTTTGCGCTGGAGCAGGGAAAGGATATTTATGCAGTTCCGGGGCGTGTGACAGATTCCTTAAGCATGGGCTGCAATAACCTGATCCGGCAGGGTGCAGGCATTATAAACAGTGTAGAAGATTTTGTAAAAGATCTTGAATTGTATACATGTATTGACACAACTCAAGAAAATTTTAACAAATTATTACTTGAAAAAGATGAAGCTTGGTGTATGCTTGTTTGAGTTTACGACCGAAAAGTATGGAAGAACTTTTGAAAAAAACAGGATTTGAAATGCCTCAGATGGCAGATGTCCTGCAGAGACTGATTCAGAAGGACTTTATCACGGAATCTTTTAAAAATTATTATATACGCAAAATCTGAGAGTGAGGAGACAGTTGAATGGCTAAGTACCTGGTTATCGTGGAATCGCCGGCAAAGGTGAAGACAATTAAAAAGTTTCTGGGAAAAAATTATGAGGTTGCAGCTTCAAACGGACATGTGCGCGATCTTCCAAAGAGTCAGCTTGGGGTTGATGTGGAACATGATTTTGAACCGAAGTACATTACTATCCGAGGAAAAGGAGATATCCTTGCGAATCTTCGCAAAGAAGTGAAAAAAGCAGATAAAGTGTATCTCGCAACTGACCCGGACCGTGAGGGTGAGGCAATTTCCTGGCATCTGGCAAGCGCATTGAAATTGGGGGACAAAGATGCGAAACGTATTACATTTAATGAGATTACATCGAAAGAGAATACCGTGCCAAGGAGGCGGGGTTCCGAACTCACTTCCTGGTAGCCTTGGGTAGTGCGCTTTTCTGTGTTGTTTCCCAGTATGGATTTGGCTTTGATCTGAAGGATTCCTCGCGCGTTGCTGCCCAAGTGGTTTCGGGTATCGGATTCCTGGGCGCCGGTACAATCATCTTCCAGAAGAATGTGGTCAGGGGCTTGACTACGGCTGCTGGCCTGTGGGTGACGGCAGCCATCGGTCTGGCGTGCGGTACGGGAATGTATGTGGCTGCAGCTATTACTACGATGATGGTGTTGCTGGGACTGGAGGTGTTGAATTATCTGATACCGCAGTTGGGAACCTCTACCATCGAACTGAATTTCTCTGCTCCATCAAGGGACAGCGTGAAGGAATTCATCAGTAAAATCAAACAGAAAGGCATGGAAGTTCATTCTTACGAACTGAAAGAACGGAGATTTTCTAAGGAAGAATTTGTGGAGGCGAGCATTGAAATAAAAGCCAAACGGGGGTTCCATACGCTGGAGATTCTGGATTATATGAATGATTTCTCGGACGTCACGATTTCGACGATTAAATAGAAAGAAAAGATAAAAAGGAGTTAAGACCATCATCTTAACTACTTTTATCTTTATATGCTTAGAAAATCCTAGCCAGATAGTCGTAATGTTCGCCTTCTGCACGAGTTCGCCATGCAGGCCGCAGCTTTCGGCGATGGATTTGAGCAATGGGAAATCTACGTAGAGCCAGTCGAAACAGTCTCCCTTAATGTCTTTGTAAATCATCTGATAATCCACTTCACCATAGTAGGCACCATTCAGATTGATGTCGAAACTTCCGTCTTCATTCTCGTAGATATATTTGAGGTCGGAGGAATCGATAAGAATCTGTCCGTCCTGGTTGAGCAAAGCTTGAGACGGTTGAAGAGGGTAGGGAGATGTTCTATCTTTCCGGCGATACCCGTTCCGTTCATCAGGAGGAGGATGGTATCGAACCCTGTTTCCAGATGTTCATCGAAAAGATTGATGCATTCCGCATCCTTTACTCCTCTCAGTTCCATCGCTTCGCAGCTCAGAGGAGAAATATCAATGGCTTTTACCTCCAAGCCCTTCTCCTGCAAGGCGAGCGTATGGCAGCCGCTGCCGGCTCCGATATCCAGTACACGCCCTTTTGTGAGTTGCAAGGCCTTCTGCTCCAGCATCGGCATCTCCTCAACTTTTCTGAAGAGATGTTTCACCGGCATTTCGTCCTCTTCGAACATAGAAGAGAGCACACGTAATCTTCCTGCTCTTCCCGATTTCTGATAATCAAGGATAGCGGCACCCATCGGGTCTTTGTCTTTTGATAATATCTTTATATTCATTTATTTTGCAATTTTTGAGTGCAAAATTAATGCTTTTTCATTGAATATGCAAGTTTTGAGGAGATATTCTGCTGCTTCTTAATATTTCTCCTACCTTTTGCTTTTCGCTTTCAAAACTGAATTGCTGATAGATGATAGTGGCATTCTGCAAATCTATGATATGGGGAGCCATCAGTCTGAGGCTTTCATCTTGCTGTCGCCAAAAGTGAATATATTCATCATACTGACGGTTTGGGCACAAGAATAATAACAGCCGAGGCTAGCCACTTCTATCAGGTCGAACTTGTTGTCATCAAAGCTTGCCTTCTTCACCTTATTATATAGTTTGGTGAAGGAAGCATCATTGAGACAATAGCCGTAATCCATTCTGCCATCTAGATCACATCTTCCATCGTAGATGGGTGGAGTAGGATGTTGTGGCTGCTGTATATTCGACGTCTGGCTGTTGGGTTCTATGATTCTTGTATCGTACTGCACAACCTTTCCGTTTCTGTCGAAGAAGACCGTGATGTACTTGGAATCTCCAAACAGATTATTATATTTGGCATATTCCCATTTGTCCCCAAACATGTCGAAACTGGTGAGCTTAGGCTCTCCCAAGATGGCAATCACTTCTTGTTTGGTCATTCCGCGCTCTACGTTTCTTTTTCCTTTAGCCGAAGCCGAGAGGCATACGGAAAACATCAATATGGTTGTGGCGATGAGTGCCATCACTTCATTTTTTTTCATAAGCGATACAGTTTTTATAAGTTATTATATTGTTTTATGGTTGCAAAAGTACAGCTTTCTTTTCAAATAAAAAGAGAAGGATTCCCTAAAGTAGAAGGGAAAATCCCTATTCTTGATTTTGGTTATTTGTTTCACTTTTCTTTTACCTTTGCACCTGGAAACAAGTTTAAACGAATTGGTTAACGGGTGTTAAGGTGAACTGTATGTCACTCTTTTATGTCTATGCTGGTCCACGTACAGGAAAACGCGGTCGCCCCAAGACCAAGGATGGCAAGATTGATATGAAGAATCTTGACCTCACTCGAATGGAGAAGATGGAGATGAAAGATATAGAAGGAACAGCTTATACTTTGATTGTCTATTCCAAGGCACTCAAGTGTAAAGTTAGACTTGTCATCTGGCAGATGCCGAATGGCAAGAAGAAACTATTCTTCTCTACAGACACCTCACTTTCAGGTGAAGAGGTACTTCTTTATTATAGAACCAGGTTCCAGATCGAATTTTGCTTTCGTGACGCCAAAGGCTATACTGGTCTTATGGACTGCCAGGCTCGCGATAAGTGGAAACTCGATTTTGCTTTCAATGCTTCGTTCACATCACTAAATGTTGCCAAGGTAACTATGAAGGAGATGGGAATGGAATATTCTATGTCTTCATTCAAGTCACTGATGACCAACATTTATCTGGTGAAACGATTTTTAAAGCAAGTGGGTACACCCCGAACCGAACTTTAATTAGCAAGATTTTCAAAGATCTCTCGTGCTTACAGCGTATAGCTGCTTAGCACATTATTGAATTATTAACGAACTATTGATTATAAGAAGAGATTATTATTTACTGCTAAAGCCTAATATGACTGAATAAACGCACCGAGACGACTGGGTAAGTAATGAAAGGCGTTTAATCAGATTCAATGAACTAATATATTAAGTATACGAAGCCTGTTTCTAGAAGATTCCGACTGCAGTCAGCAGCTCTGCTGAGCCTAGTCAGCAGGTCTGCTGACTGCAGTCGGAAGGTCTGCTGAGCCTAGTGACAACCCTCTTTAGTTGTACGACTATACCCTCTTTAGTTGTACGACTATACACCTTTTAGTTGTACGACTATATACCTTTTAGTTGTACAACTATACACCTTTTGGTTGTACAACTATACACCTTTTGGTTGTACGACTATACGCCTTTTGGTTGTACAACTATATACCTTTTAGCTGTACGACTATATACCTTTTAGCTGTACAACTGTATATCAACTTTAGGGTCGAACCATGAAGCGAATAAGTTTACGGCAAGACTTCTGCTCCATCATTTCCTCAGCAAGGAGAATATGGAGTGGTTGGCGCAATATGCCGAGTTTGGTTTGGTGAATGAGCAAAAGTTGGCTCTAGTCTTCGTGAGAGAAGTGGGTGCGATAGATAATGCTACTTATCGCCAGCTGGATTCTTCGAGTACTCATGCCCGTGCACGCTTGGAGATTCATAAACTCAGTGATCTTGGATTCCTAGAGAAAAAAAAAGGCAAGGTCGTAACACTTATTATATAAGAACCTCCAAGGTGGTATCCTTAGCCGAAAGGTTACCACCTCAGGACGAAAGGTTACTACCTCAGCATGGTACATTAGGCGAAAGGTTACTACCTCAGCATGGTACATTGGGAGAAAAGATACCATCTCTGCATGGTACATTTGAGATCGAAAGCCAACCGAAAAGTCGTAACGAATTACTGAGGGAACTTCCTAAAGGGCTCCAAGAACGAGTTGCAAAACTAGGAAAGTGGGCATCTCGGGAAAAGGTTAGTCAACTCCTTGTAGATTTATGCGCTTTTAAGCCTTATAGCTACGAAGAGCTTGCTTTGATAATTCAAAGAGCGGCCAAGCCTATGAAGGATAAGTACATAAAGCCTTTACGATTGGCAAACAAACTCTTCTATTGGATTCCTGAGATGATTAATCATCCACAGCAAAAGTATGTAGCTGACCCCTCGATGGCGAGGAGTAATACTAAGAAGAGAAAACAATAGGATTAAGATATATGAATATTTTTATGCTCGCATATAAAATATGAATCCGTGAGGAAGACTTTGTGTCTTACCCACGGATTTTTATGTATATTCCTCATCAAAAGAACTCTAAGAGAGATAGATCGCTTTTACCGGTAATCTTTATGCCTTAACGTTCTGGATAATAGCTATAAATCAAGTAACCATTTCCATACAGGTATCACTTCTATTTTCTTGTCTTTTACAACAATCTCTTCTTCCAACTCGTAAGTTAGGATTATGAGACGCTTGCAATCCAATACCTTGGAAAGTTTGATAAGGGCTGTAGATTCTCTTTCCCAAGTTTCTGTAGATTTTTTGGGATTGTAGCTTACTTGTATAGCCATTGCTGCATCAGGTATATAAAAATCTACTTCTATATTTTTATTATAGAAGAAAACTTGTTCGTCTAACCCATATCTTCGTAATAGTTCCATTGCAACCATATTCTCTAATAATGATGTGTCTATATCCATGGCAAGGATACTGATAATACCGTTATCTACAAAATAGTATTTAGGGTTGGTCTCACGTTGTGTGAGATTGTCTGCGATATTCTTGATAGGATAAATTAAGAAAGCATCTTTAGAATATTCAATATAATTGATGAGAGTTGGTTTGCTGAGTTTAGCACCAGTAGATGCTATTATATTGGCGAGTCGTGTGAAAGAAATTGGTTGCTTTACGCTCTCAGCAAGTTTTCTGAAAAGTATGCGAAGTGAGAACTGGTTCTCTATTTTGTTGCGAGAGGCTATGTCGCCAAGATAAATCTTTTGATATACACTATTGATATAATCTCTTTTTGATGCCAGTTTTGCACCTTCAGGAAAACCTCCAAAATGGAAATAGCTTTCAAAATATCTTTGTACTTTTGCTCTTCCTGATGTGGTTGCGATGATATCTGTGTCATAAGAAATCTCATTGGCATTCAGAAATTCAGAGAAACTATATGGCATAATGTGTTTAGTGATATAGCGACCTCCCAAGGTCGTTGCCACATCACTGCTAAGCATTTTGGCGTTGCTGCCTGTAATATAGACTCTGTACTTGTTGTCAGCTAAGCGTCGTGCAAATTTATCCCAACCATCTATATTTTGTATTTCATCAAGAAATAGAATTGGGCGTTTGTCTGACATCATACCATGAACTTCAAGGATAAGATTAAGTTCTTGTGCTGTCATACCCATCAATCGCTCATCCTCAAAATTGATGTATAGCATGGAGTCCCAGGTGATGCCCCGTTTTAAGTTTTGTTGAATCTGCTGATAGAGCATGAAAGATTTGCCGGCTCGTCTTACGCCTATCAAGACATAGTTGGCAAACTCTTCCATTTGGATGTCTCTTGGGACAATATGCTGTAATTCTATCTCTTTTCTATTTTCCAAGAGTATTTCTCTGATAACTTCTTTTTGTATCATAATCTCTTATTGTTTAATTGATTTTGCAAAAATACGATTATTTTGTTAATTCGACTAAACAATATGCATAATTTAACATAAAAAGTATCTATATATCCTAGTTAATGTCGTTTTAAAAATGAATAATATCCGATTCCCCCAAAATTTTTAGGAGTATATCAGGTAAGTAAAGAAGAAAGTTTGTAATAAAAAGTCCGTAAGCATTCATTGCCTACGGACTTTTTTAATTATCTTATTCTTATAAATGTCTTACGCCTTGAAGCTCTCCAAGTCTTCTGTCTTGAAGTTCTGGATGTATGCAGAATGGCCGAGAACTTCCTCCTCTGCCATGCGAACATATACGTTGGCACTCTTGGCAAACATCTCTGGAGCCTTAGTAGCATCGTCGAGGATGAGGAGAGACATTACGATGTCGCCAGTCATGTTGTAGAGACGGCGAGCCAGGAAGTCGTGAACTGCCTGATCGTTTGCTTCCTTCACCTTGTTGATGGCAGCCTCGTAAAGATCTACGAGCTTAGCTACACGCTCCTTTAATGGCTTCAAGTCATCTGATACCTCATTCTCCAACATCTCCTTGATGATGCTGAGATAAGTACCGTTGGTGATGTAGCGGATGGCTGCAACTACCTGAAGCTGGGTGGTTCCCTCGTAGATAGAGAAGATGCGGGCGTCACGGAACAGGCGCTGGCACTTGTACTCCATGATGAAACCAGAACCACCGTGGATGCTGATGGCATCGTATGCATTCTGGTTGGCATACTCTGAGTTCATACCCTTAGCCAATGGAGTAAATGCATCAGCAAGACGGGTGTATTTCTTCATCTCCTGACGCTCCTCTGGAGTGAGCTTAGTGTCGCGGGCAATGTCTTCCAAAGCCTTGTAGATATCTACGTAGCGAGCGCAGCAGTAGAGGAGTGAACGGCCTGCATCCAACTTAGCCTTCATTCTTGAAAGCATGTCGTATACAGCTGGGAAGTTGATGATCTTCTCACCAAACTGAGCACGCTCCTTGCATAAGCCAGACCCTCGTTGTAAGCCTCCTGCTCAACACCTACACTCTGAGCTGCTATACCCAGACGGGCACCGTTCATCAGAGCCATCACGTACTTAATCAATCCGAGACGGGTGTTACCGCAAAGTTCAGCCTTGGCATTCTTGTAAACCAACTCGCAGGTAGGAGAACCGTGAATACCCAACTTGTGCTCGATGTGACGAACGGTTACGCCGCCATCACGCTTGTCGTAGATGAACATAGAAAGACCACGACCATCCTTGGTGCCTTCCTCTGAACGGGCCAGAACCAGGTGGATGTCTGAGTCACCATTGGTGATGAAACGCTTCACACCGTTCAGACGCCATGTGCCGTCCTCATCCTGTGTAGCCTTCAGCATTACGCGCTGCAAGTCAGAACCTGCATCAGGCTCAGTCAAGTCCATACTCATGGTCTCGCCTGCGCAGATGCGAGGAATGTACTTCTGACGCTGCTCCTCAGAACCGAACTCATAGAGTGTATCGATACAGCTCTGGAGCGACCAGATGTTCTGGAAGCCTGCATCAGCAGCAGCAATGATTTCAGAAGCCATAGAGAAGATGGCGTTAGGCAAGTTCAAACCGCCGTAACGACGAGGCATTGACAAGCCCCAGAGGCCAGCCTTGCGGGTAGCATCGAGGTTCTCGAATGTCTTGCTGGCATAAATCATGCGGCCGTTCTCCAAGTGTGGACCTTCGAGGTCAACATCCTCAGAGTTTGGTTCGATGATGTTAGCAGCTACATCGCCGGTAATATCCAGCAATCGCTTGTAGTTCTCGATGGCATCCTCGTAGTTGACAGGAGCATCTTCAAACTGGTCTTTTTCTGCGTAGTTGCGCTCCTTCAAGTCAACAACACGCTTCATCAATGGGTGATTGAGATGAAATTCAATCTCAGGGTGATCACTATAGTAATTAGCCATTTTATTTTTTGTTTTGGGGGAATTTGAGAAGTTAAGGGAAGTTATCACTCCCTATGGTCGTTCGGGTAGTTAAGGGACAACACCTTTCTTCCTTGAGTGACTATTTATAACTACATTCCTTCTTCTTTCTTGAGAGCATTATTGTTAACGATAGCTTTGCAATATGAATTGAGAAATTTACTTGTTGTTTCAAGTCCTGTATGGAGTTCTTCAAATTCAATTTGCGAGATGTAACCTAAATCTCTTGATAAGATGATGTAATCTCTACATTCCTCAAGGCTTCCTTGCGAAATGTTGAAGAAACGGAGTTTGTCAGCTTTGCTAAGTTTCTTGTAGCCTTCAGCAATGTTTGCTTCGATAGACACAGCTGCTCTTCTGAACTGGGATGTCAGCCCAAAAATCTCATCTTTTGGAAAATGTTTGGTTACTCGATAAACGAGCATAACAAAAGCATGAGCCTTCTGCCAAGCTATGATATTTTCAAAACTATATGCCATAAAGCTATTGTCTCTTAACTTCCCTAACTTCCCTTAACTTCTTTAAATTCCCAAATTATTTACTTTGAATTCTGCTTGTAGTACTTGATGAGCTTAGGAACCACATCCTCAACATTGCCGTTGATAACGTAATCGGCAATCTTGTTGATTGGAGCATCAGGATCGTTGTTTACAGAGATGATGATGCCTGAATCCTGCATACCGGCGATGTGCTGAATCTGACCAGAGATTCCGCAAGCGATATATACCTTAGGATGAACGGTAACACCAGTCTGACCAATCTGACGGTCGTGATCTACCAGCCTGCATCTACGGCAGCACGCGAAGCACCTACCTCACCATGGAGGAGATGAGCCAACTCGAAGAGCTGGTCGAAACCTTCCTTGCTTCCTACACCATAACCGCCGGCTACAACGATGGCAGAACCTTCAGGTTGTGCTTGGCAGCCTCTACGTGGTGGTCGAGTACCTTCACTACGAAGTCCTCGGCAGGAACATACTTGCTTACCTCTGGATAAACCACTTCCTTCTTGCACTCACCCTCGTAGATGCTCTTCTGCATCACGCCAGAGCGGACTGTAGCCATCTGTGGACGGTGGTCAGGGTTTACGATAGTAGCCACGATGTTACCACCGAAGGCAGGACGAATCTGATAGAGCAGACCCTCGTAGTGCTTGCCGCTCTTCTTGTCGTCGTAATCACCGATTTCAAGTTCTGTACAGTCGGCGGTAAGACCACTGGTCAATGAAGAAGAAACACGAGGACCGAGGTCGCGACCGATAACGGTAGCACCCATCAGTGCAATCTGAGGCTTCTCCTCCTTGAAGAGGTTGACGAGAATGTCTGTATGAGGAGCTGAAGTATATGGGAACAATCCCTCAGCATCGAAAACAAATAATTTATCTACACCATAAGGGAGAATCTGATCCTCTACCTGACCCTTGATGCCGGTACCTGCTACGATGGCATGGAGCTCCACGCCTGCTGGTTAGCGAGCTTACGACCCTTGGTGAGCAATTCCTGAGATACTTCGGCAACGGTTGTGCCTTCTACCTCGCAATATACAAATACGTTGTTCATTGTCTTTTCAAAATTATCCGATAATACTTTCGTTCAACAATTCCTTCATCAGTCCGTCGATGTCTTCATCGCTGCTGGTCAAGGTCTTGCTTTCCTTAGCCTGGAACACGATGTTCTTCACGGCCTTCACCTTGGTAGGTGACCGCTCAAACCGCACTGTGCAGGGTCGCCGTCAACATCGGCAACACTCCACTGGTTCAGAGTGAGGTAAGGACGCTCTTCATAGAGGTTGGCCCAAGGCTCATCACCCTTGCGCTCCATAGGCAGGTAGCGTATTTATATTTCATTACGAGCTTCACGTTGCATGGGCGACATGGAGCAGCACTTCCGTTTACGGTGATAACCAATGGCAATGGAGCCTCAACAGTCTCCACACCACCGTCAATGAGGCGACGTATAGTAGCCTTGCCATCCTCTACCTTGAGGATTTCCTCAGCATAAGTAACCTGGTTCAATCCCAGCTTCTGAGCCACCTGTGGACCTACCTGCGCAGTATCACCATCGATAGCCTGGCGACCACCGATTACGATGTCTACGTCACCGATTTTCTGGATTCCGGTAGCAAGGGCATAGGAAGTAGCCAATGTGTCAGCACCGGCAAAGAGACGGTCGGTAAGCAACCAACCCGTATCAGCACCACGATAAAGACCCTGGCGGATGATTTCTCCAGCACGTGGAGGACCCATGGTCAAAATTCCAACTGTAGAACCTGGATTCTGCTCTTTCAATCGGAGAGCCTGCTCCAATGCGTTCAAATCTTCAGGATTGAAGATTGCAGGAAGGGCAGCACGATTTACGGTGCCTTCGGCGGTCATCGCATCCTTACCCACATTTCTTGTGTCAGGTACTTGCTTGGCAAGTACTACGATTTTTAAACTCATATTTTTAAAATGGTTATTGTTATAATTCCTAAGTTTGTTAGTGCTCAGTACTCAAGTTGTACGTCGTCTAGTGCGATTGTCAGACTTGCTATCGTCCAATAAGTTACTGTCCAATGTTCAATTTGGGACAAAACACGGGGCAAAAGTAACACTTTTTTTATGGCTTACGCAAATATTTTAAAAAAAAATGCCCATTTAGTCTTGCTTTGTGCGCAAAACGCAAGAAATGTGCAAGTTTTTTAGAACGTCCGTACTTCACTTTGCTGGCTTATTCAAAGCTCTTGAGTCGAGCGATATATTTGCCCAGAATGTCGAATTCGATATTCACTACCGTTCCCACTTCGATGTCGCAGAAGTTGGTATTCTCTCTGGTATAAGGAATGATAGCAACGGTAAATGTGTTGTCTGTAGGATCACAAACGGTGAGCGAAACGCCGTTAACGGTAACGCTGCCCTTGTCGACCGTGAAATAGCCTTTTCTTGCCATTTCCTTATTGAGCTCATATTCGAAAGTAAAATAAGTAGAGCCATCAGCGTCTTTCATTGCGATACATTTGGCAGTCTCGTCCACGTGTCCCTGTACGATATGACCATCCAGACGGCCGTTCATCACCATAGAACGCTCTACGTTCACCTTGTCGCCTACCTTGAGCAGACCGAGGTTGCTGCGGTCCAGGGTTTCCTTCATGGCGGTAACGGTATAGGTACCGTCCTTGATTTCCACCACGGTGAGGCAGACGCCGTTGTGCGCCACGCTCTGGTCGATGCCGAGTTCATCAACGAAAGAGCACTTCAACGTAAAGTCGATGTTCTCCTTATCATGTCTGATAGCTACGACGGTAGCCATTTCTTCTACGATTCCACTAAACATATATTCTATTTTTATTTGATTTCATTATTATTTAGAATGCAAAGATATTGCATTAGCTAGAAACAGCCAAATTATTTAAGTTCTTTTGATAAAATAAGCAAGATATATTTGTTTAATTGCCATATTTTTTATATTTTTGCAAATTATAATATATGCCCATGATAAATGTGATCTTTCTACGAGACGATGGCAATTCGTGGCACTTGGAGTATCAATCAATGTGCCTTCAAAGGAACGAATGACAGAGTTCTTGCGTAAGGAAAATGAGGGACTATATAATAAGGTATAGGAGCAGCAAAATTAGATAACACAGTTTAGGTAACAATAAAAACATTTGAAGAACAATGGAAATCAAGGAAGGATATATGCCTTC
>ENA-OQER01000794-OQER01000794.1-human-gut-metagenome-genome-assembly--contig:-NODE-794-length-16542-cov-1.795309_pt1 | contig 16542 bp, 19 predicted proteins | sample MGYA00242797_ERZ504639 | MGnify/ENA primary metagenome ERZ504639 (study PRJEB26092, sample SAMD00036306) | human gut metagenome | host: Homo sapiens | study: EMG produced TPA metagenomics assembly of...
AGAAGAGCTTACTGTTTTGGCCAGCTGACGGAGAGCCACCGGATATCTGGCAGGTGCCACACTGTAACGAAGTACCACTGCGTGATAGCCCATTCCCATAAACCGGACAGCAATGGCTTCTGCTTCTCTGTCTGAAGTCATGCAATAAGCTCCGCCCGGACAGATCACTATGACCGGACGCTTCTGTCCCGGATAGAGTTCTTCCGATTCCTGCCAGAAATAAGTTTCTATCCATGCCTCATTATAATCCTTTGTTTTCTCTTCGATCATAATTCTTTCGTTGATCATTCCAGTTTTCCCCTCTTCATTTCATCGCTTCTCTGATCGCTGCAAGAAGTTCATCGTATTCTTCGTAAGCAGGAATTTCCGGATGATCTGCACGGATCTGCTCTGTACTGCGGAAAAGGAAGCCTGCTTTGCTTGCCTGGATCATTCCGAGATCATTGTAGGAATCCCCGCTTGCGATAGTCTCAAATCCCATGGACTGCAGTGCCTTCACAGTTGTCAGCTTGGATTTCTCACAGCGCATCTTAAAGCCTGTGATCTCTCCATTCTCTGCTACTTCCAGGGAATTACAGAAAAGTGTCGGTCGTCCAAGCTTCTCCATCAGTGGAGTTGCAAACTGTGTAAGGTATCACTGATCAGTATCACCTGGGAAAAAGATCTCAGCTCATCCAGAAATTCTTTTGCTCCCGGAAGGGGATCGATCTTTGCAATAGTCTCCTGGATCTCTTTCAGTCCCAGACCATGCTCCTTCAAAATTCCAAGTCTCCAGTTCATCAGCTTATCATAATCCGGCTCATCACGGGTTGTTCTCTTAAGCTCTGGGATTCCGCTTGCCTCTGCAAATGCGATCCAGATTTCCGGTACCAGTACACCTTCTACGTCCAGACATGTAATATACATCTTTCATATCCTCCTCTTGATCCAACTTACCGTTGATATTGCACAGAGTCTGACTCCTTCCGGCTGTCAGAACTCTTTATTCTTTTAGCGCTTTACCCTGATATTATCATATGCTCTCAAGGTCTGTAAACCGTTTTATTTTTTCTTCTTTTCCGATTCATAGATTTTCAGCTCTTTCAGTGCTTTTTCCCCAAGAGGATACAGCATGAAAATATTAAAGATCGTCATCAGGCCAATTCCTACATCTCCCAGATCCCATACAAATGTGTAAGCTGCGATCCCACCGATAAACAGCATCACCAGTGCCAGCACCTTATATCCTGTCTGTGAACCCCAGTTATCCCCAAAAAGATAGGACACATTGCCTCTTGCATAAAACAGGATTCCCAGGAATGTGGAAAAGCTGAACATAAACAGTGTTGCAGCAATAAAGATCACTCCAAACTGTCCCATATGATAATGCATGGCAGTCTGAAGAAGTTCCATTCCGGAAAGTCCCTGTACCAGATCCTCCGGTACCAGAAGCATGATCATGGCTGTACAGCTACAGATCACGATCGTATCCACAAATACACCCAGGGCCTGGACAAATCCGGCTTTTACCGGACTGTCACATTCTGCTGCCGCTGCTGCACAGGGAGCGGAGCCGCTTCCCGCTTCATTGGAAAAAAGACCTCTTTTTACTCCGTTCATCAGCACGACGCCAAATCCGCCGGCAGCAGCCTGACGAAATCCGAAAGCTTCTTCAAAAATCCGTTTAAATACTCCTGGCATACTTCCGAGATTTGTAAATATAATAAACAGTGTGATCACAAAATAAAGCACTGCCATCACCGGCACCAGAATATCCAGAACTTTAACCGTTGCATTCTTCCGAAGCACGATCACAGCTGCGATCACTACCAGCACGATGGTAGTATACAGCGGCGGAATATCAAAAGCATTTTTGAAAGACGCCGTGACGGAATTGCTGATAACCTGACTGATCCCACACCAGCAGATCAGGCCGGAAATGGCAAACAGAACGGAAAGCAGAACCTTTTTTTCGTTTTCTGCCCTGTTTTTCTTCCCAATAGCGGTGGATATAGTAGGCAGGACCGCCCCTGTAGCCACCATAAAGAGGATCCTTTTCTTTATAGAGCTGTGCCAGGGTCGCTTCGATAAAAGCAGTGGAGGAACCGATCAGCGCCGTGATCCACATCCAGAATACCGCTCCTGCACCTCCTGCTGAGATTGCAGCTACCACACCGACCAGGTTTCCCATTCCCACACGGGTAGCTGTAGATACGATCAGCGTCTGAAATGCTGAAAGATTTTTTTTGTCACTTTTCTTTTCTGACAGGGCTCGCACCATATCCGGAAAAAGACGGATCGGCAGAAGCTTTGTCCGGATGGTAAAATAAATACCAGTCGGAATCAGAAGCAGGATCAGAAGTGAGATTCCCAGCGTACTTCCTCCCGGAAGCGGGATCCTTATCAGATCTCCCCACAGAAATGAATAGACCTTTTCGATCATTGTTACTATCATGTTACTGTTTCCTTTCCCCAATCACCCCATGTGATCGTTTTGTTCTCTTTTTCTGCCCGTTATTTGTATTTATTTCTGCAACGTTTTTAAACGGGCAAAGTGTATCTTTTATTATAGTAGCTTTCTGTTCGTATGTAAAGAAAATCCCGAATCTTTCGATCCGGAATTTTTTTATATTGGTAACTTTTCTGTTATTCGACAGATTTCTGATATCTGTTCTCTTTTTATGAGCATAGCTGCATTTTACTCTCAGCCAGCCAGGTGGAACATCTCAATCAGGAATATCCAGCTCATTCCATAGTATGTTATCACGGCTACAAGGTCATTTACCGTAGTGATCAGAGGACCTGAGCTACTGCCGGGTCCACACCAACCTTTTTTGAAAAACAGCGGTATGCAGGTTCCCACTGCACTGGATACCAGCATGGCCACCAGCAGGGATAATCCGATACAGCCGGATACCGCATAGGCAAATACGAGTGTTTTTCCTTTGAATAAGAAAATATACAATCCGATCAGTACAAAAGACAGAATACCGAGCAGACCACCGTTGCAGAGACCGATCCGCATTTCCTTCAGCACAAGCTCTGCTTTCTGTCTTCCCGTCAGCGTCTCATCCATCAGTACACGGATGGTTACAGCCAGGGACTGGGTTCCAACATTTCCTGCCATATCCAGGATCAGAGACTGGAAGCACATGATGATCGGCAGACAGGTAACTACTTTTTCAAACATTCCCACAACAGAAGATACCAGCATACCAAGGCCCAGAAGAACGATCAGCCAGGGCATTCTTTTTTTCATGCTTTCAAAAAGAGGTTCTTTCAGATCTTCCTCTGCAGTCAGACCGGCCAGCTTTGCATAATCCTCTCCCATCTCATCATCTACCAGATCGATGATCCCTGCGGATGTGATCACTCCAAGGAAACGATTGTCATCGTCCAATACAGGAATGGAATCTTCGGAATAATCCTTCAGTCGTTCCATACAGTCATCGATCTGCTCAGTACCATACACATATGGATAGGAAGTTACGATCAGCTCTTCCATAGGGTGGTCCTGTCTTGCTGTGATCAGATCCTTCAGATCCAGGGCTCCATAAAACTCCCCTCTGTCCGTCACTGCAAAAATCGTAGAAATATTATCATTATCTGCCGCCTGAGAAACCAGCTCACTCATGGCCTGCTTTACGGTCAGGTTTTCACGGATCACAATGCAGTTCGTTGTCATTCTGCTTCCGATCTCATCCTCATCAAAGGAGCGGATCATTTCGATATCTTTCCGCACCTGTTCATCCAGAAGCTGGATCAGAAGCTTGCGTTTTTCTTTATCGATCTGCTTTAAAACATCTGCCAGGGCATCGGTTTCCAATTTTTGGAAAGAATGGCTGCCGCTTTTTTTACATCCATCTCTTCTAGGTATTTTACAGTTTCTTCTTCCTCCAGATACTCAAAAACATCTGCCAGCATACTGCTTTCCAGGATACGGTATAGTCTGCTGCGCTCCGCAGTGCTTAATTCTCTCAATACTTCCGCCAGATCGTTTTCGTGGAAATCCTGCAGCCTTTCACTTAAAACTGCCGGAGAAACACTGCTTCGGATCAGACTCAGAATATCTTTTGAAAAATCCTGATTTCTTTTTGTCATTTTCTCATCCTCCTCACATAGTATCGCACAAAATACGCACACCAAAAACAGACATGTTAAAGCATGTCTATGTGCTGTCTGATTTTTGATTGTGTTTCCTTGGGATTTGAGTATAAAGCGAAATGAATTTATACATGATCGCTTTACTGTAAGATTCTCAGAATGAGAAGAATGAAAAAAATATCTATTATAATCCTGCTGCAATTACAATGGAATAATACCGTACAGGTCCTGATGACGCTGTTCCGCCCTGTCATACATATCCTTCCGATATACAGATATACTATTCTCACAGATATTCTGTATACTTAAACAGAATGGAACAGTCTCATCCTTCTCTGTTCTTTCCATCTTTCACTCTGAGAGCTACAACTTCGCCCATGAGAATCACAACTGTCCATTCTGTTCACCTGCCTTTTTTTCTTAAAATATTCTATCAACGGCCATTATAACGTTCCCGGCCGGGTTTTGTCAACCGGATTTATGGTTAAATTTATTGTAAATCCGGGTAAAATTTTTCTACTTTACAGAGGTGGAGTTTATGCTGCTGCATTTCCGTTGATCGTATCAATGACTTTTTTTATTCCAAGCCAAACACTCATATCTGTAAAGATTTCTGAAATGCTCCCACGATCTGTAAACGGAGATTCCAATAAAACAGAAAGATCCTTCATCATCCCATTATGAACAATATACTCAATGATCTGATTTACAAAATAAATCTGCCTGCTGTCCAGACTTACATCCTCAAGATACTTTGAAAAAGCTTCCTTGGCTGCATTCATATCAAGACCTACCATTTCTCTGATAAATTCTCCCAATGGCTTTCTGCCAAATTCTGCTTCATAATCCTCTTTTGTACCAAGCTCGCTCCAGAGAATTTTTTCCAGTTCATCTACATCTTTTTCTGTAAGTGGCTGATTCTTTTTCAACTTTGATATCACATGGTCATCCTGATGCTGCCGGACATAATATTCTACCGCGCCTTATAGTTTTTCAGATCATCGTTTTTCCAATTCTGCTTCTTTCCATTCCGTTGAAAGAATTTCGTCTGTAAAATTGGTCATATATTTATTCCTGCTCTTATCCGGAATATACTTCATAAGATCTCTAAGATTTTCCCTGATATTTTCAAATTCATTGATTCCTGCATTTTCCATATAATCTGTATGCAAAATCTGATCGATCAGCTCTGTTTGTGCCTGAATCTCCGGTATATTTGCCACTCCGGCAATTCCGGAAACCTTTTTTTAAAAGATCTTTTCGTGCACTTGTATATTTCTTTCCAGCCAGAGATGCAAGTTCTATCCCATACATAAGTGCATCAAAACGTACTGCTGTTACTTCATCACTTTCAGGCAAAATCAAGGGTGCAACTTCTTCCCGTACAAGTAAAGTATCTTCATAAGTAAGCATCTGATAGTTCGACTCTTCTGAATATAATTCTACATATTTCAAATGTTGGCGAACTGTAAAACTATCTCTTGGGAGCTCTTTTACTTTTTCAGTCATGTGCTTTACAAGTGCAGTCCTGTACGCAGTTAATTTATCTGTCTGATATTTAATATCCTGAAGCTTGTACGAAATCTCAAACTGAAGATTAAAAACCGCACTTTGCAACGCCATCAGATTTGCGCTTGCTTTTCCCTTATTCATTCGGAAAAACTCAAAATTCCCACAGAAATCAAAAATGTAAAACTTTTTCTTATCTTCCCCATCCAGCAATCCCGGGCATAGTCTTGTTCCTCGTCCGATCATCTGCCAGAATTTTGCTTTACTCATGACTTTCTTAAAGAATACAAGATTAAGAACTTCAGGTACATCAATTCCAGTATCTAACATATCTACAGAAATTGCGATCTGCGGTAGTTTTTTCGGATCTGAAAACTCATCAATTGCACTCTGTGCATATTTCATTCTGTTATCGATCACCATGGCATAATTCTTTAAATGCGGATATTCCTTATTAAAAATCTCAAGATTTTTCCGCATGATCATGATTTTTCGCAAAAATAATTGTTTTTCCAATCTTCTGTCCATATTCAATTTTAATTCCATCTCTCATCAGGACATGAAGAACTTTTTTAATTGTATCTTCGTTAAAAATCCAGGTATTCAATGCAGCCGAATTTATCGCTTCCGGAAGCTTTCCATTTTCGTCTTCAAAAGTATTTTCATAGATTTCTTTATCTGCTTCTGAAAGTTCATCATATACAATTCCCTGATCAATAAATTTCACCCTGGATTCCACCGAAAGATAATCAACCAGATATCCATCCTTAACCGCCTGCGCCAGATCATATCCATAAGTGGGATCTCCGTTTGCCAGTTCAAATACTTCATATGTATTTTGTCAATCTCATCTTTCGGTGTTGCGGTAAGTCCTACAAGCAGTGCATCAAAATATGTAAAAATATCTTTATATTTATTATAAATGGATCTGTGCGCTTCATCACAAATGATCAGATCAAAATGACCACTGGTAAAAACTTTTCCTTCTTTGTCATTTATCGTATCAATACAGTTTATCATGGTCTGATATGTGGAGAAAACACATCGCGACATATAATTATTCTTTTCTTCAACCAGATTTGTACAGGAAAAATCCTGCATCCAGTTTACAAAACTTCTTTTCGCCTGTGTTACCAGTGAATTTCTGTCCGCCAGAAAAAGGATATTCTTTACCCAGCCCGCATCAACCAGTACCTTGCACAAAGCCATTACTGTTCTGGTTTTTCCGGAACCTGTGGCCATAACCAGCAGTGCTTTTCTCCGATTCTTTTCATCAAAACTCTGGCATACTGCTTTTATCGCGGCTTCCTGATAATAGCGTCCTGCAATTTTTTTATCTACAGAAATATCCTGCAGGCTTGTCCGCATATTCAAAAGATTAAACCATTTCTCCAGATCCCGTTTGGAATAAATAACCGAACATTTTCTTTCCGGATATTGTCCGTCTATGATCCGGGTTTCAAAACCATTGGTAAGGAAAATTACCGGGCGTCGTTCATATTTCTTTTCCAGCAGATCTGCGTAAAGTTTCGCCTGCTGCCTGCCCTCGGCAACGTCTTTACAGGTACGTTTTGCTTCAATAATTGCCAGAGGTTTCCCTGTATCATCATAGAGAACATAATCAATACGTCCAATTCCTGATTTATTCGGCATTCCTGTCACGGTCATCTCATTTAACCAGTCTTTTCCCTGTGTCCATCCTGCATCAATGAGCATAGAATCTATGTAAAGTTTTCTGGTTTCATATTCAGACAGATCCAGAGGTTTCGGAACATATGTCTGCTGCTGTTTCTCATGACGTGCGGACAGTTCTTCCCTGAGGAAGTATTTTCTGCCATTAGTTTTTGTAGATCCAGTTCCTGCTGGGCAGTTTTTCCTGTTCTTTCAGAAGTGTTTCCTTTGTTGTTCTGGCTGTTTCCCTGGATGCCTTTGCCTTCTCAATTCTGTCATCAATAATCGACTTGTCAAATGGATGCTCCTGATACTGTTCTCCATAACAATATGCAACGTAATCTAAAAAAATTGACAGATTTTCAAGGCAGAGCATCGCTGCATCTCTGCCAGGTTTTTTATTGCTATGTGCCACACTGTTTCCACATCTGCGGATATATCCATCCGTTTCCAAAGATCCGGTCCCACTAACTGTCTGAATTCTTCTATATTCATCAGAGTATGAAGATTATCCTGGTACGGAATCTGCAAACTGTTTTCCACAGAATACAACCATTTCACAGCAAATTCCATAGCCCGCCGGCTGTTAAGAATACTCGCATCCGGATCTGCTAATATAATTTTCTCTGCAGAGATGGCAACATTCGCAAATGCAGAGAATTTGATTCATTTTTTAAGTAATCAAAGTTTGTTACCATTGTAAAACCTCCCTCTTTTACTTACCATTACTCAAAATCCGATTCTAAAAGTTCACAAAATTCAATGCCTCGTCCATCTAATTTATATTTCAACAAATTGCTAATACGATTATCGCAGGTAGCAAAAAACAACTGTTCCATAGTCGCTTTCGATGACATTTGATATTTAAGCAAATCCATAAATGCTAACATATTTACATCGTCCATACATGCAGTTAAATCATCAATAAAATATATTTTCATCTTTTCGCGATCATTTCTTACATTGATACTAGCAAAAAATGGGCCAACATGAATACACTAATTTGACCATTACTCAAAATATTAACGATATTTTTACCGTTATTATCAACTAACGAAATTCCTTCTTTTTCCGGAATAATATTAATTCCCTCATTAGAATTAAATCTCGCTAACTTATTATAAAATTTACCAAGAGCAGGTCCTACCCTTTTGTATTCATCTTGCGAAAGTTTCTCCACAGCATCTCGGATATCTTTCGCTCTTTGAGATGCAATATCTTTTAGTTCCTGAAGCTCTTCTATCTCTGTATCAAGAATCTTGTTTTTCTCTGTATTTTCTTCTATTTTCTTCCTCAGATCAGATAATGTTTTATTTGCAAGAATACTATCTATGGCATTAAGTTTTGACACAAATATATCGTAAGAAAAACTTGAAACTACATATGATTTTTTTATAATATTTTTCACCTTTTCATATGTCTGCTGCACCGTCTCATTTTCAAATTTATAACCTAGAACTGTTAAAATCTGTTGATATCCCTCTTTAATTTCCTGCTCTTTACATTCCCCTAAAAGTTGCTCTTCTACACCAGCCAATAATTCTTTCGCCATTTCAGCAGTCAAATTTTCTGCGTTGATCTCTTTTCGAGTTTTTTGCAATTCTTTGACTTCAGAAAAATATGGCTGAATTTCATCTTTCAGAATTTTCAGATTACTACTTTTAAGTTCTAATGTTTTCTCCTCATTCTCCACTACAAGTTTTGCCCGATTAATGACATTCTGATAAAGAATTTCAATTTCATTCTGTAACGTAATCTTATCTGCTTCTTTTATACTTACAGTTTTTCCATTTTTCTTCAATATAAGTATCCGCTTCCTTAGAATCATCTCCTCATCCATAGTCGCAAATAACTCAGAACCACAAATAGGACATCGAACAGAACCTTTTTCCTTAAAAATATTATTTCTATGCTCTATTACCACTTGTTTATTCGCTAAAAGAGAAGATAACAATTTTAACAATCTTATTATTCTTAGAAAGTAAATCAATCTCATCAGAAAGAGCTTCACTTTTTTCTGTTTTTCATTAATTTTCTGTTTATCCGCGTCAAAATCAACCTTCGTAAAACCAGCACTTTCTAATGCAAGTATATATTCTCCGTCCTGAAGAATCGAGTCTTTAGAAAGAGACAAAGTCTTCAATTTTTTAAGTTTTTCTTCTAAATTTGTAATCGTCTCTATACTCTTCCATAGCCCCGCTTTTACCGCACGTTGAATAGACACACTCTTCGTCTCCCAGTAAGAAACAATTTCTTTGATAACTCTTTGCTGATTCTTTAAAGCCTCATTTTTTATAAGTTTAAACAGTCTTTCTTCTACTATCAAATATCCACAATTTTCCACCTCTTTTTTTTGTTCCGTCAATTCAGCTTTATTCAATTCAACAATTTCTATTTTTTCATTCGGATAAAATATCGTCGCAGGATATGGAATCTTTTTGCTTCTTCACAAGTTTCGCGAACTCCTCTTCTTGATTCTTAATTAAGTCTTGTGACACTTTCTGTTTTGTTTTATCTTCAATATAACGTTCTACATCCTCAGCAAAAATATCCAAATTCTCTGCAATTTGTTTCTGTTCATCATAATTTGTAATAAATTCACCAAAAAAGTCTTTCAGTTCCTTTCTCTTTTTATTTTGTACATTGAATGACTTTTGGACATCACAAAAATGAAAATTATAAAAACTATTTCCCACATATTCACGTATAAATATTTTCGCCATTTCCTCATTTTCATCAAGCGTAACTTTAGAAAATTCTGAATTTAATTCATCCTTTTTCTGCCTTCTACAAAGAATTCTTTCTTTTTCTCCATCATATAACCAAAGAGATACTATAATATTTTCCTTTGATTTAGCATTTCTATTCTTCAAAATGCCATCTGTATTCATCCTACGATCAGCTTCATTAGTACTTCTGGTATCAAAAGTAGTTTTTAGTCTTCCAATGTTACCTGTCAAACACCATTCAATTGCATCAATAGTTGTTGTTTTTCCAATTCCATTTGCAGCTGAAAGAAGCACAACCGATTTATTCTCAAAATCAATTGTTTTATTTTGAAAACATCTAAAATTTATCATTTTAATCTTGTGTATTATCATTTTTCAGCCACTCCTTAATCAGCTCATAATCTTGTACTTCAAAAGACTTGTTCCATATTCCTTCTCTTTCTTTTTTTTGTACTTTTATATTCTTTCTTTTCATTAATGTCAAAAGTTTCTCATTCTCCGGAAGTAATTGTTCTAATCGCTCCATCTTTTTTTCATCCGGTGCAAATGAAGCTGACGAAATCATATGAAATGGTAATTCAATCACCTCATCATCACCAATTATAATTTGATTCCTATCTGTCATATCGCCTTTAATAATAATTTTTTCTTGATATTGATAAATTTCCTTCTCTGTTTTTATCAGGTGTATCTCCAGAATAAACAATCAACTGTACAATATTATACCTCAGCTTCTGAATTACACTTGCTTTTTTATTAATAATTGCAAACACACGAATTCGATTATCCCAACCATCACATAATGAATTAATTTCCATCGAATCTCCATCCAGAAGAAAAAACAAATCATCTTTCTGTTCACTAATAAAAATACCTAATAACTCTTCCGGTTTCTCATCTAAATCAAAAATATCTTCCAGATTAATTCCATATTCAGAAGCTACATCTCCCTTAAGAATATCTGTATAGCCGTTTTTCCTAAACTCTTCCTGTAAAATCATAACTATCTTTCCTCTTTAATACAGTTTTCCAAAAAAATACATTTACCACACTCTTCCTTTTTACCCCATTCATCTTCATCAATCCCAATGCACTCCATACATTCAATATAAAAGCTATCTTCACCCAAATCAGCTATCGTAGGATTCTCACTTACGTCTGCTGTGCTATAGTCGTAATAATTTTTTCCCTGCATAATATTACTATTTTGAAAAAACCATTTTTCAGGCCTTGGTGATACATTTACCATACGATTTACAATATTTCGCTTTGTACTTTTAAATTCTCCTGCCGCTGGAGGAAGAATCACACACCGATCTACATATTTATCTTCAGGAAAATTCAGACAAATATAGTGTTTCACTGAAGAATCTATGTAACATAATGGGTCAAATAACTCCTTATAAGTAGAAATATCATTTTCGTTGTGTACTTTTTCCTGACAAATATTCAGCATAATCTTCCAGAAATAACTTAAAATTTTAAAAACGTCAAATTACACTCTGCTATATTCCTTAATCTACTATTTATAGATTTTTTCTATATCCTGAAATTTTACTTGCTTCACGCGTACTTAATGTATTTAGCAACTGATATTGTCCCTCTATAGTTTTGCCAATTTCACCTATCCATTGCAAGGTATTCTGATATATCAAATCCAACATACGCATCTGCAAAACTGACATTTCATTGTTATTTATGATTTCTCCATATTTTTCGCAAACAAGCCCCTGTAAATAATTTGCAATCGTTTGTTCTGTATTCAGAGTAGCCGACTCTTTCATATACTGATCAAATTCTTTTTTGTCCACTCGTAGCTGTTCAAAATTCGGATTTTCTAACACATAGCGTCGTTGTATGTACGAAATTGCAAGTCCAAGCAAAATTAATTGCCATTTTTCCTCGTCCTCATACTCATCTGGATTTTTATATTCTTCAGCTAATTTTTCCATCAATTTCTGCTTATAACAATTAATATCCTCTTGTTGAACAATATTAAACTTTGAGACAAAACCTTCCAGAGATTTTTCTGAAGCCATCTTTCCAAAAAGCTTTTCTTTTTGTTCAGACTTCTTATTTGTTGAATAAATATCTGTTCTTAACAATTTAACTGATTCTGCAACATTTAGGTAACTCGCTGATTTATGAAGATTATTTCAAAGTCCGATATAAGTTTTCATATCCGTAATCTCTAGTTTCTTAACTTTTGATTTTCCATGAATATAAAGTTTCGGACTTACCTTTAAAGTACTTTGAAGCATCTCAAGTCTAAGATATTGATAATAAAGATCCGTTAAAATTTCTTTCATATTTGGCCTTGTTTTGGGATAATACTTCACTTGAATAAATTCAAATGTATTGTCCTCGAAAAACACATCCACATCCTCAATGTATTCTGAACAAACATATTTTACATTTTTTTGAAGGAGACACATAATTGTAACAAAATCTTGAAATAAAAATCCTCTAATCTTGTCTGTAGCATCTCTAGCTTTATCCCCTTCATACATAATTGATAATTTCTGTTCATCTGTGTATATTTTCGTATCCACAAATCAGCCCCCTTTATATCATTCCTTTTGTTTCCCCTTCATTTTTTATATCTATCTAAAACAATTATTTCAATAAATTCATCACAAGTGTAACCATCACATCCTTCTCTTCAGGTCTTGATTCAGCAATCATTAAAGTAATTGCTACTAATGCACCATCGCTGATCTTCTTTTCTCCATTAACAAATAATACATTATTTCTATCAAGAAATTCCAAAAATAACGAAGCTGCTATTCGTTTACAACCATCTGCATATGGATGGTCTTTAATCATAAAGTACAACAGATATGCTGCTTTTTCTTCCAATGAAGGATATGCATCATATCCAAATGCGCTCTGGTATATAGCTGCAATTATCCCTTTAACCTTACCAGCTTCTTTTTCTACTCCAAAAACATCTGTATTAAACGAATCTCTCATATTATTAACCATCGTAACACACTCATCATATGTAATGCGATATGTTGGCATTTTTCCCGAAGGCTTCTTTAAAGTTTGATGATCATATTGATCTAAAAGAAGCAATGCATCCGTATATTCATTTACTGCTTTAAGTATATCGGACTCTTCTACATCCAATGCATTCGCCAACATTTTTGTCTGAATATCAACTGTTTTTCAAGAGCTTGTAGGCGTTTTTGTTTACTACATAACCTTTTAGTATATATTGTTTAAGGATTTCATTAGCCCACTGCCGGAATTCAACACCTCTTTTAGATTTTACCCTATATCCAACCGAAATTATCACATCCAAATTATAGAGCTTTTGTTTTGTAATTTTTTCCATCTGCCGCAGTTGTCAAGGATTCCTTTGACACTGATTTTTATCAAGTTCACCCTCTTTTAAAACAATTATTAGCATGCAAACTAATATTCTGCTTTGTCGTTTTTAAATAATTCTGCCATTTGATTCTGTGTAAGCCATACCGTATTTTCAAGAATCTCTACAGATAATGATATCTCTTTATCTATCGTCTCAAATATTACCAATTCTTTTTTCATGAGATTATCCTTTCAAAATATACCTATGTCTTTCAACTATTTCGTTTATAGCATTCTGTTTTCCCGATACGATTCAAATATATATGACGGATTTTCGTAATATACACTGCTGTTGTAGTCATCAATCTTTGCACTGATAAAAGAATTGTATACTTTTATTAAAGCTTCTATAATTCCAATACCCTCATCTGCAGCAACCATTTTTATCAGCCGCTTATATACCTTTCCAATATCCCAATGTGATGGAATGCTGTATTTACAATCACCCACATTGTCAAATTTTCCCTCTTGTATTCCTGCTTCTTCGATAAAATCATCACTGACTCTGTCAATGTTATCACAATGGTAGACATCTGCGAGGTCATAAATTTTATCAATCCTCTGCCTTCCAAGCTTATTTACAACATCTGCCGTGTATTCTTTGTTTTCCGTGCAATGTAATCAATCAGGCTGCATGTGTAAAATAAATCATTATCTTTTTTGCTTTCACGTCCTTCTCCTGCCATTTATAGCACCTCACAATCTCTATACTTCAGGCATTTCAATGATTCTTTGGAACAAAATGCTATCTGATGAGTTGGATACTTGAACTTTGCCAGAACCCAGAACTGTTCTCTGGTAATCGTATCGTCCATGTAATCAGAAACAAAATTATAAATCTGATCGTCTGCCATTGCACCGATTACAATATCATATTCATGGTCTTTTCCACTCCGACATGCAATTATAAAATCCAACCATTCTTCTGTCATATCTTTGAATTCTTTTATTTTCAGATTCGATTTTAAACGCACATCATAGACAGATACAACCTTCGTATCATATCTCCTGGCCCATCTTTGAGCCTGTTCTTTTATAATCGTACAGTAAAAACCAGTTCCAAAATCTTTTGTATTACGACCTTTTCTGATTTCCGGTTTCTCTACAGCCTGATATCCACCATGGTACACCGTCATTATCGCCATTCAGCTTCTCCCCTTTCTAGCCAAAGTATTGTTGCATCAGACTATCGAATAACTTTTGTGTTTCATCCAGTGCTTTTTGCACTTTAACTTTTGATTTGTCGACTTGTTTGACAAATCTGCAAATTGATTTTGAAGTTCAATTGGCGGAACAGGAATGACAAGCGTGCCCAGTATCTGTTGATTCAAATTCTGAATATTTGCTCCTTCTACCAGTCACTTTCATCCTCATTGAATCTACCTTTAGTGCCCTTAACAAATACGGAACAATAATCTCATTGTCATATTTTCTATATCTAATACAGAATCCACTAAAAGTTGTTGGAACATTTCCCGGATACACCGCTATACTACGTCCAACCAGGGCTTTGTTACCATTAGAACGAACAAAAACTATATCATCATCTTTTAACAGATATTCTTCTGAAGGCATTTCTTTTAATGAAACTGTCGGAAGTTCATCTGTATTGTCAATTATAGAAAGCTCTTTAAAATCTCCCACACCTAAACAATTAATTTCAACGCCCTCATCGTCATAATGAAAATTCATTCCATTCTTACACCGCCCCATATCTAATAAAGATTTCGTTATCCACCCTTTTTCATTCATAACCGGATCACCAAACAACTCGACAAATCGGGCTTTAATAAGTTTATTGAATAAGGTTAATTCATACTGTTGTTGCTCCTTTATCTTAAGAATGTGATTCAACTCAGCAACAATATGTAACTGCTCATTTATACTTCTCATTCGGAATTTTCATTTTTCTCATAGCTGCTTGAGTAAGTTTCTTTCTTGTTGCACCATTAACCATCCCGTCAATCTTATAGAACATAAGCGAATAACACAAGTAATCTACATCTAATCCTTTTTTGGGCTTTAAAACATGGGCATGATTATTTACCCAACATTTCCCAGAAACTCTATAAGCAATAGGCCTTTCCCTTGAACCAAAATTTCCTCCATCCTCAGCCAGCAACACTAAATCATCATCAAAAATATAATTTGCAACATGGTCTTGAATGCCATTTGCGCCATAATAAGGATATTCCCCCTCTTCTCTATCAGATGCTGTAATTGGCACTCTCATTGAATCAAGTATTTCACAGCAATCTTCTATATATATCATATCCATATGCACATCCCTACAAACCCGAATTTTCGAATCTGCCATCCTTTCTTCTATAATCCCAACAACCGCTCCAACTCATCCATTTCTTTTCCGATCTCCAGCTCCAGCTCCCGAATATTGGCCATGATTTCTGATGTTGGCGGATATTCCACCGGAGTGTATTCAATTTCTTTGTATTTATTGATACTGAGATCATAATCATTTTCCACAATATCTTTTTTCGGTACCATAAATGACTGGTCTGTTCGTTTCCGTTCTGCTTCTTTATCAAGGTTTTTGAAACGTTCTATAATATCCGGAATATCATTTTCTGTAACAGGAGTACGTTTATCGTCCAGACTGAATCCGTCTGCTTTCATATCGTAGAACCATACCTGATCAGTTCCGCCGTGTTCTGTTTTTGTGAAAATGAGGATTGCTGTGGATACTCCTGCATAGGGTTTAAATACACCGGAAGGCATGGATATTACAGCTTCCAGTCTTTGATTCTCAACGATTTCTTTTCGAATGGATTTATGTGCCCGTGATGATCCGAAAAGTACACCATCTGGTACAATACAAGCGCATCTTCCTCCAATTTTCATAATCCTCAGGAACAAAGCAAGAAATAAAAGTTCTGTTTTCTTTGTCTTGCAAACTTTAAGAAGATCTCCGGAAACAGATTCTGCATCCAGGCTTCCTTTAAAAGGAGGATTTGCCAGCACAAGGGAATACTGATCTTTATCTGCATTCTGATCAGATAAGCTGTCCCGATACTCAATATAAGGATTTTCTATTCCGTGAGTCATCATATTCATGGCTCCAATACGAAGCATGGTACGGTCCATATCGTACCCATGGAACATATGATCATGTAATGATCTTTTTTCTGCTTATCATAAAAAAAATTTCTTCTTTTCT
>ENA-OQER01000795-OQER01000795.1-human-gut-metagenome-genome-assembly--contig:-NODE-795-length-16537-cov-2.313285_pt1 | contig 16537 bp, 22 predicted proteins | sample MGYA00242797_ERZ504639 | MGnify/ENA primary metagenome ERZ504639 (study PRJEB26092, sample SAMD00036306) | human gut metagenome | host: Homo sapiens | study: EMG produced TPA metagenomics assembly of...
TTGCATTTTCGAAAAAACGAGGCTGCGATCTGTTCATGCATCGCCATTCCCTTCTGACTGACCGGATTTTCATGGAACAGATGATAATAAAAAAGAATATCCGTCCATGCTGGCCGATCCGGTAAGCATTCATATGCTCTTCCACGATTTCTTTTAAATTTTCCGGAAGCTTCTGATAAACCATTTTTCCAAAAACATCATGTGTATATGTGGTTGGCATAAAACATCTCCAATCCTTTCCCGGATACAAAGGCCGGTATCTTTCTGCCTCAATATCCCTATATATCCAGTTTCAGCTGTACTTCTTCTTCTGCCTCTGCTTTAAAGTCTTCCATTTTGACCGTGCTGATCACCGGAAGCTCATCCAGCGACTGCACTCCGAAACTGCGTAAAAATTCTTCCGTTGTCCCAAAAACGATCGGTTTGCCCGGTGCATCGATCCTGCCAAGCTCTCTGACCAGATCATACTCAATCAGTTTATTGATCGCATGGTCACTTTTTACCCCACGGATCTTCTCGATCTCCGCTTTTGTGACCGGCTGCTTGTAGGCGATGATCGACAACGTTTCCAGTGCCACATCAGACAGTGTTGCTTTTTTGGGCTGTTTCGCCACCCGGATCAGATATTCATACATCTCTTTTTTGGTGCAGAGCTGATAGGCATGTTCCAGCTCCACGATCTGAATCCCTCTGTCTTCTTTTTTATATTGCTCCATCATATCTGCGAGCAGTTCTTCTGTACTTTCAACCTTCATCTCAAGTGCCGCTGCAATCTTTTCGACTTCCACCGATCCGCCCATGGCAAACAGGATCGCCTCAACTGCCGCTTTCATCTGTCTTGTTTTTTGCGATGTGGATCTCACCGAAACTTTCCTCCTGAACGATCGTAATAACGCCTTCCTTCATCATCTCCAGAATGATGAGAAATGCTATGATAACCTGCATTTTCGTTGCCTGTCCAAGAAGCAGTTCCCGAAAATTGCAGACTTCGTGCTGCTCAATATATTCTGCCACTTTTTCCCGCATCTGATCCATGTCTACTTCTTCTTTCTGCAGTGTGCCGAACGTACTGCGGATCGGATCGATGCGGTTATTCTGCCGCCGTATGATATCCACAAAAATCCGGTGCATCCTGGAAAGTGTCACGCCCGCAAGCAGCTCTTCTGTGGATACCGGCTGCTTATATGCCTTCACTTCTTCCGGCAGATCCTGCTTATGGTAGAGAACCTGGGCGGCATCCTGCCTGCGTTCCTTAAGTTCATAAGAAATATATTTATACATCTTATATTCGAGCAGCTGCTGCACCAGTTCCTGACGCGGATCTTCCTCTTCGCCCTCTTCGTTCACTTCTTTCGGGAGCAGCATCCGTGATTTGATATCCAGAAGCGTTGCCGCCATCAGAAGGAACTCACTCATCACACCAAGATCCTGCTTTTTCATTTCATGGAGATACGCCATGTACTGGTCGGTGATCTCAGCGATCGGTATATCATAAATGCTGACTTTATTCTTTTCGATCAGGTGCAGAAGCAGGTCGAGCGGTCCTTCAAAAGCCTGTAATTTTACTGCAATCCCCATAATTTCACCTCTTGATCCGCACGGTAACGACCTCGGTCGGATTGTTGATCCGAAACAGACCGGAATGATTACCCATGCCGGCACCGACGACCATGCTGCTTGTATCCATCTGATACAGACCGTGGTCGTACTTCGGGAACAGCTGGAACTGCGGGCTAATGACTCCGCCAAAATATGGCAGACGGATAAAACCGCCGTGCAGATGTCCGGCAAAAGTAAAGTCCGCACCCCAGGCAGTATATTCTTCAAAAAAGACCGGATTGTGTGTCAGAAGGATCTGGTATGCATCCTGTTTTCGTTTTCCGATGCTTCGCTCCATGCCGACAACAGACGGATGTCTGCGGCTGAACCGCCGGTAATATTCCCACGGCAGCTCATACCCGGTCACGCAACTTTCTCACCGTCGATCCAGAAGCATGCCGTCTCGTTGTGCAGAACCTGCACGCCGCCGTTTTTCAGATCATCCATAAATTTCTGATATCGCTCCGGCTGATGTCTCTCCACACACATCTCATGGTTTCCGTTTACAAAACAGACCGGTGCAAGATCCGAAAGACGGGAGAGCAGAGCCACGGCTATGGCATCGCCCTCCTCCCTGTCTCCGCTTAACATATCGCCCGAAGCCAGTATCAGATCCGGTTTCTGATCCCAGGCACATTCGATGATCGGCCGGTTTCCTGGTTCGTAACAGGTCCCGTGCAGGTCACTTAAACAAAACAGGACCATTTCTCGCTTTGTGGTATCTTCTTTCTGTTTTTTTGTTGTCCCTATCTCATAAAATATCTTTCTCATAACTACAACTATAACATAGGATGTCGTTATGGTCAAAATATATTTGATGCCAGGGTCAAAAGCCTGAAACCACGATGTGCTTGCACAGGAGTGGTTTTATGGCATCTTTTGGTGCTTAACATCCTTCGATCCTAAAGTAAAAACGCTTCCACACCTTCCTGGAAATAATCCACAAAACCTGCCCTCTGCACTTCTTCTGTTGTCAGGATATCCACACTTCCGATCTGTTTTCCGTTCAGAAAAATACTGCAGTTCTCCTGCTTTTTCCCCCTGTTTCACCGGAGCTGCAAGTGTTTCTTCTTTGATCTGCTTTCGTTCAATCTGCGAAAAGTCCACGCCTCGGTATCCAGATAAGAAAAGGGTTCCCGGTATGTGCACAAAATACTTCTCTTTTTTCCGCCGGTCACTTTGATTTCTCCGGCTTCCGGCGGTTCTTCGTCTTTATAGATGCGGCAGATTCCAAATCCATAATTGAGCAAATCCGCTGCATTTTTAAAACGAATCTTCGAATCCGGTCCTGCCATGATCACGCTGATCAGTGTGATATCACCACGCTTTGCAGCCGCCGATACGCAGAATTTTGCCTTGCCGGTACTGCCCGTTTTCAGTCCGATACAGCCGTCATAGCTTCTGAGAAGCTTGTTGGTGTTGGTAAGTCCGAATGCACTGCTGCCTTTTGCTGTCACATGCGTGATGTCCTCCATCCAGATTGTTGTGTACTGCTCAACCTGCGGAAAGTTCAGCAGAAGCTCTCTTGACATGATTGCAATGTCACGCGGCGTTGTATAGTGCTCATCCGAATCCGTCAGGCCACAGCAGTCCACAAAATGTGTGTTCTCCATGCCAAGTGCTGCCGCCCGCTCATTCATTTTCTGAACAAAAGCTTCTTCGCTTCCGCCTATGTATTCTGCCATGGCAACGGAAGCATCGTTCCCGGATGCCACTAGAATACATTTGAGCAAAGTGTCAACCGTCTGTTTTTCCCCTTCTTCCAGAAATACCTGCGAGCCGCCCATGGATTTGGCATGAGCACTTGTCACCACTTCATCCTGAAGTGTGATCTTTCCGCTCTTTATTGCTTCCATGATCAGCAGTGTGGTCATGATCTTGGTGACACTCGCCGGGCTTCGCCTTGTATCCGCCTCTTTTTCATACAGGATTTTCCCGGTCGTCAGCTCCATCAGGCAGGCTGCCGGTGATTCGATTTCCACGTTTTCTGCAAAACTCTGTCCTGGAAATGCAGCTGTCGTTCCGCCTGTGATGAGCACCAGTGCAAGCAGCAGGCTGATTCCCCTTGTTTTCCACTTTTTCATATAAAACGCTCCTGTTTTTCCTATATAAACAGTATAAGCAGGCATTTGCTCATGCATGACAGGTCCGATACATTTTTCGCATCTGTTTTTGGGGATGGCAGCACACTTTTGCACAGCTACATTCCTCTCATTTTCAGGACATAAAGAAAACCTCCGGCATCACTGCCAGAGGCTTCATTTGCACATATTAGTTGTATTTACGCTTACGCGCTGCTTCGGATTTCTTTTTTCTTCTTACGCTTGGTTTTTCGTAATGTTCTCTTTTACGAATCTCCTGCTGAATACCAGCCTTTGCGCAGTTTCTTTTGAAACGGCGTAAAGCACTGTCCAAAGTCTCGTTTTCTTTTACGATTACATTTGACATAAATTCACACCTAACCTCCTCCAGTTGTAGATTGTGCATATACAACTGTCTGGGTATTTTATTGCACTTCTGACATTATAGCATATTTTCTCGAAACGTCAAGATTTTTCTTCTTTTTTCTCGATGAAAATTTTGCTTATTTGATCTGATCTTCCAGAATTCCTGCTACGGCTGCGATCGCTTCCGGGATCTTATCCGGATTTTTGCCGCCGGCCTGTGCCATATTCGGTCTTCCGCCGCCGCCACCGCCGACGATCTGTGCGATGCCTTTGACCAGATTTCCGGCATGGGCACCCTGTTTCATTGCTCCGTCGGTTGCAGTTGCCATCAGGCATACTTTTCCGTCATTTGCAGATGCCAGTACTACGACACCTTCGCCCAGTTTTTCTTTGAGCTGGTCTCCAAGGTCACGCAGTCCGTTCATGTCAACGCCTTCCAGTGCAGCTGCCAGCAATTTCACACCTTTGACTTCGGTAACCTTGTCCATGACATTTCCAAGTGCTCCCTGTGCCATCTTGCTCTTCAGAGCTTCGTTCTCGCTGTGCAGGGATTTTACTTCTGCCTGCAGATGCTCGATCTTGTCGCATACTTCATGCGTTCCGGCTTTCAGAAGGGCTGCTGCTTTTGCCAGCTGTTCTTCTACATTTCTATAATATGCAAATACACCCTGACCGGTCAGTGCTTCGATACGTCTTACACCGGATGCAACACCTGCCTCGGATACGATCTTGAATGCCTGGATCTCGCCGGTATTTGCCACATGGGTACCGCCGCAGAGCTCGATGGAGAAGTCTCCCATGGATACAACACGTACGTTTTCGGAATATTTTTCCCCAAACAGTGCCATTGCTCCTGTTTTCTTGGCTTCGTCAATGTTCATGATCTTTGTCACAACCGGAAGGTTTGCCTGGATTTCTTTATTTACCAGTGCTTCTGTCTTTGCGATCTCTTCTGCTGTCATGGCTTCAAAATGTGTGAAGTCAAAACGCAGTCTGTCCGGAGTTACCAGGGAACCTTTCTGTTCTACATGGTTTCCGAGTACGGCTTTGAGTGCTTTCTGCAGCAGATGCGTTGCACTGTGGTTCTTGCAGGTATCTGCTCTTTCTTCCGGTGCAACTTCCAGTGTCACTTTGTCGCCGACTTTGAACATGCCCTTTGTCACATATCCAACATGTCCGATCTTGCCGCCCAGCAGTTTGATCGTTTCTTCTACTTTGAACTCAGCATCTGCGGTGCGGATCACACCGGTATCGCCTTCCTGTCCGCCCATGGTTGCATAGAACGGTGTCTGTTCTACGAAGATCGTTGCCTTGTCTCCGTCAGAAACGGCATCTACAACTTCTGTCTCCGTTGTAAGTACGGTGATGTCAGATTCATAAGAAAGCTTATCATATCCCACAAATTCGGATGTGATGGATGGATCGATTTCATCGTAAACGGTTGCATCTTTTCCCATGTAGTTGGATACTTTTCGTGAAGTTCTGGCTTTGACTCTCTGCTCTTCCATTGCAGCTTTGAAACCGTCCTCATCGATGCTGTATCCTTTCTCTTCCAGGATTTCTTTTGTCAGATCCAGCGGGAATCCATACGTATCATACAGCATAAATGCATTTGCTCCGGAAGTACTTTCTCGCCTTTTCCTTTCATTTCTTCTTCCATACCGTTTAAGATGTCCAGACCCTGATCAATGGTCTTGCCGAATTTTTCTTCTTCTTTGGTCAGCACATTAAAAATGAACTCTTTCTTTTCTTCCAGTTCCGGGTATCCGTCTTTGGAACCTTCGATGACAGTCTCACTCAGTCTGCTTAAGAAATTGCCTTCGATGCCAAGCATCTTTCCGTGGCGTGCCGCACGGCGGATCAGACGGCGCAGTACATAGCCGCGTCCTTCGTTTGACGGCATGATACCATCGGAGATCATAAAGGTAGCAGAACGGATATGGTCCGTGATCAGACGGATGGATATGTCTTTTGCATCATCCTGCTGATATTTTATATTTGCAAATTCACACACTTTGTTGCGAAGTGCCTGCAGAGTATCTACATCAAAAATAGAATCAACATCCTGAACAACAACGGCCAGACGTTCCAACCCCATACCGGTATCGATGTTCTTCTGCTTCAGCTCGCTATAATTGCCTTTTCCGTCGTTCTCAAACTGGGTAAATACATTGTTCCATACTTCCATGTAACGGTCGCACTCACATCCGACGGTGCATCCCGGTTTGCCGCAGCCGTATTTTTCACCGCGGTCATAGTAAATCTCAGAACACGGACCGCAAGGGCCTGCACCATGCTCCCAGAAGTTGTCTTCTTTTCCAAAACGGAAGATACGCTCCGGTGCAATGCCGATCTCTTTGTTCCAGATCTCGAACGCTTCCTCATCGTTCTCGTAAATAGACGGATACAGTCTTTCCGGGTCCAGTCCGACTACCTGGGTCAAAAACTCCCAGGACCAGGCGATCGCTTCGTGTTTGAAATAATCACCGAAAGAGAAGTTACCCAGCATTTCAAAGAAGGTACCATGTCTTGCTGTCTTACCTACGTTCTCGATATCGCCTGTACGGATACATTTCTGGCAGGTTGTAACACGTGTTCTTGGCGGCTTTTCTGCTCCCGTAAAGTATGGTTTCAGAGGTGCCATACCGGAATTGATAATCAGAAGACTATTATCATTGTGCGGAACCAGTGAAAAGCTCTTCATTGCCAGATGTCCCTTGCTCTCGAAAAATTCAAGGAACATTTTTCTAAGTTCGTTTACTCCATATGCTTTCACAACAAATCCTCCTGTGTGATCTAAATCTGTTTTTCAGGCTGTATTTCTGCCTGCATTTTTGCGTCCTTGCGGTCACGCAGCACTTTTCCGAGGCGGATTCCGCCATAGGATACACCTGCAAGGATCAGCATTTCTACAATGCTTGTGATAAAGGTTGTCAGTATTGCCATATTGCCACCTCCTGTGCTCTTTGCACGTACTTTAGTCAGCTTTTATCTGATGATAGCCTTTCTTGCCTTTTTGATCAGGAGAACGCCATCTTCATCAAATCTGCACTGGTAAATACTTTTGCAAATCCGTTACTTTTACATCATTGACAGAAACACCGCCCTGTGTTACCAGTCTTCTTGCTTCCGAACGGTTCTTTGCAAGTTTGGTATCCACCAGAAGTGTCAGGATATCTTTGCCTTCTTCCAGCTCTGCTGCCGGGTAAGAAGTGGTCGGGATATCTGCGGTCTTTCCACCCTGTACAAACAGTGCTCTTGCAGCAGTCTGTGCTTTCTCTGCTTCTTCTTCGCCGTGTACGATCTTTGTGATCTCGTATGCCAGTACTTCTTTTGCCTTGTTGATCTCTGCACCTTCCAGTGCACCCAGTCTTCTTACTTCTTCCATCGGAAGGAATGTCAGAAGGCCTAAGCATTCTTCTACTTTGACATCTTCGATGTTTCTCCAGTACTGGTAGAATTCGTACGGGGAAGTCTTCTCCGGGTCCAGCCATACTGCACCCTTCATGGTCTTGCCCATCTTGATGCCCTCGCTGGTGGTCAGCAGCTTGAAGGTCAGGCCGTAAGCCGGTTTCTGTTCTTTTCTTCGGATCAGGTCAACACCGCCCAGAATGTTGGACCACTGGTCGTTTCCGCCAAGCTCCATCTGGCAGCCGTACAGCTGGTTCAGTTTCAGGAAATCGTAGGACTGCATCAGCATGTAGTTGAACTCGAAGAACGTCAGTCCTCTTTCCATTCTCTGTTTGTAGCACTCTGCAGTCAGCATTTTGTTGACTGAGAAATGTACCCGATTTCACGCAGGAATTCTACATAATTCAGATCCAGCAGCCAGTCTGCATTGTTTGCGATGATCGCCTTGTCATTGTCAAAATCGATGAATCTGGAAAGCTGTTCATGGAAACGCTTTGCATTGTAATCGATCTTTTCTTTTGTCATCATATTTCGCATATCGGATTTGCCGGACGGGTCACCGATCATTGTGGTTCCGCCGCCAAGCAGGGCGATCGGTCTGTGACCTGCTCTCTGCATGTGCATCATTGCCATGATCGTCAGGAAGTGTCCTGCGGTCAGGCTGTCTGCGGTTGCATCAAATCCAATGTAAAATGTTACCTTTTCTTTGCCCAGAAGCTCTCTGATCTCTGCTTCGTGCGTTGTCTGCTCAATAAATCCTCTTTCTTTCAGGACGTCAAATACGTTCTGTTCCATCGTTTGATTCCTCCTTAGACTTTTTGTTTTCCAAGGGCGTAAAAGCGTAGAAAGCCTCGCCCTTCTTATACGAAAAGGACGAGAGCTGAAATCTCGTGTTACCACCTTTATTCACAGCCGGCTCACACCAGACTGCCTCAGTAAGTACTGCCATCGGAATCCTTTCATGTAAAATCCTTTTGCTGTTCTTCGCAATTTTTTTACCTATCCACAGCAATACTTTTAACGTTGTTAACGGATGTCACTCCGCTGCAGCCTACTTACACTTCTGTGTTCGGTGCAGAGCTCCGGAATGTATTCGCAGGAACCGCATCTGTGCCTCTCACCGGCCGGCAACTCTCTGTTGTGCAGTTGTTCTGTTACTTCTTTCCTTCACAGCCTTTGCCTCATTTTTATGTCTCATGCGGATGTCAGAAAGATTCTGTTTTTGTCCCCTGCCTCCACAATTTTGACATTATCCTCATTATAATAAGCGAGTTTTCATTTGTCAAGACTGCTTTCCGGTGTTCGCCCGGTTCCTGCGGTTTCTCATTTCCTTTTTATTATTGATTTTGAAAATTCTGCTCTTTTACAAGTTTATCTTTCAGATTTTTCAAAATAAGTGTCCCATTCTTCCTGTGCTTCTTCCGAGGAAGAATCTGCTGCTTTCTCATTATACTCATCATTTAACGCTGACACATAATTCTGGATTGGCAGCTGTTTCTGGTATACGGTAAATTCATATGCCCAGTAATCATCCTCCGAATCAAACTGGTCGATCACGTCTTGAATATCTTCGCTGTTGTCCACGCTTTCGAGCTGTACCTTCATATCTTCTATATATGCCTGCACCTGCTCATCCGTCACAGAATAGCCGTTTTTGACTGCCGCTGCGTAAAGTGCATTGTACTGCTTGATCTCTTTATCCGCATCTTTCGCCGCCTGCCCGTCATCTTCACTTTTTTAATTTATAAAAAGATTTGACCTGCTCGTATTCTTTCATCGTGATTGAGACATCTTTTCCGACTGCATAGAGCGGTTCGTCGTCTGCACTCTGCGTGTTTATTTTTTCTTCATCTGCCGACTGTTTTAAAATTTCACCCCAAGTGCCGAAACCGATTTTCCCTGATTTCCTGCATAAACTGCCGAAACAGAAAGAACTGCCACCAGAGCTGCGGCTGCGATACCCGCTGCAAGTTTTCTTTTTTTCATATAGATCCAACCTTTCCTACTATTTTGTTTTGAGTGCAAATGATATAGAACCAGAATATGTAGTATAACTGCTCCTGTACAGCATACCCAAAACGGATAATTCACTTTTCGCTTTTGTAGCTTTAAAAGTTGTCAAGTTTCAAACCGATACGATCTTTCTATGTTTTTCTGCAACCATTTCATCAGCAACTTGTCTGATCATTTTCCCCAACAAAAAATCGCTATAACATCAGCCATCACTGATATTATAACGATTTTCGTTTTGTTTTTTCTACATTCTGTCACACTTTTTAATTTTCAGATCCGGATAAACGGTATAGCCCCATTTTTTTGCATTGCGGTTCAGGCTGTACTGTCCAAATGCATCTTCTGTGATTTCAAACGCAAAGGCATGTTCCAGCCAGGCATGCCGCCACTGTCTTCCGCCGCCCATCGGTTCCACGGCCGCCAGCTCTGCCACATATTCTCCTTTTGTAAGCTTGTGGTATCAAAGTGAATCCCCACGCTCGCCGAAGTATTTTTTGCAAACGCCCCAATCCTTCGGAAATGGATGTGCACTGCCTGGCCGTCCGTACTGTGGATGGTACAGCGAAGATGCAGATCTGCAATTGCTTCCTGCACTCGAAATGCCACGGAAAATCCGATCCCTTCTTTTGCCGTTACCTGATTGCTCTTCTTGATATCAAGGCTTGTAAACTGCATTTTTCCGGTGGTCCTGCGGTCATTTGCATCTGCTTCATAAGTATAGTGTAATTTCATCTGCACAACATCTCCCAGATATTTTGCGATCGCCTCTTCCGGTTCGCCGTCAAAAACAAGATGTCCTTTCTCCAGGACAATGCAGCGGTTGCAGAGTGTGCGGATGGTTTCCATATTGTGGGATACATAGAGAATGGTTTTCTGCTCATCGTTTGAGAGCTGTGTCATTTTATTCAGACATTTCTTCTGAAAATGCATATCTCCAACTGCTAAAACTTCGTCCATCAAAAGCAGTTCGGAATTTAAATGTGCCGCCACGGCAAATGCCAGTTTCACGTACATCCCGCTGGAATAACGTTTGACCGGAGTATCAATAAATTCTTCACATTCGGAAAATGCAATGATCTGATCGATACAGGCATCGATCTCCTGTCGTTTCATTCCAAGGATTGCTCCGTTCAGATAAATATTCTCCCGCCCGGTCAGTTCTCCGTGAAACCCGGTTCCTACTTCGAGCATACTGGAAATCCTTCCCTTTACGCCGATGGCTCCTTCGGTGGGTGCCGTCACACGTGCCAGCAGTTTAAACAGCGTCGATTTTCCGGCACCATTTGCACCGATCACACCGATCCGTTCTCCTCTGTGCACATCAAAGGAAACATCTTCCAGTGCATAAAAACACTCTTTTGAAGTATATTCTCTGCGTCCGATCCGCTGATTTGGATCGGGTTTCCCACGTTTTCTTGCCCACCAGCTCTGGAGATCCCTCTGAAGTGTCCCCCGTCCGATCACGCCAAGCCGATATTCTTTTGAGAGATGGCGGATACGGATCACAACTTCTTTTTCTTCCATTTCTTTTCCCTTTCTGAGCACAGGCATAAATGCTGCTCGCTGTACGCCTGGCAATTTTCCATGCTATGATGCTAGACGGTATCCATAAAATTTCGCTGTGTTTTATTGAACATCACCGTTCCGACAAACAAAATCAGCAGGATGATCCCCAGCCCGATCATCAGGTTCGGTATGGAAACAATGCCGCTTCCAAGCCAGCCATAACGGAAACATTCCACAATGTACGCAACCGGGTTCAGACTGAGCAGTATTCTCCATTTTCCCGGAATCTGTGAAAGCGGATAAACAATCGGACTGGCATACATCCACAGCTGAATCCCAAATCCGACCAACACCTGAAGATCGCGGTATTTTGCCGTCAGGGATGCCAGGATCATTCCGGTGCCGATTGCGAGCAATGCCAGCATCACAAGCAAGACCGGTGTCATCAGACACAACCAGGTGATTCGTACTTGACCGCTTCCAAGGCTGCAAAACAACAGGATCAGAAACAGCAGGAACTGTGCACCGAATGTGATCAGTTTAGAGACAGCGGATGATGCCGGAACAACAATCCTTGGAAAATATACTTTTCCAAACAGTCCGGCATTACCAATAAAGGTACTCGATGCCGCACTTAAGCAGCTTGAAAAATAGTTCCACAGAATATTGCCTGCCATATAAAACAGAAATGCAGGCGTCCCATCGGTGGATATTCCGGCGATCCTGCCAAAGATCAGACTGAACATCCCCGTTGTCAAAGCGGGCTTAACAGTATCCACGCCGGGCCCAAAATGGTCTGTTTGTACATCGTTTTGAAATCTCTCCGCACAAACAGAAACAGCAGATCCCGGTATTCCCAAAGTTCTTTTATTGGAAAATGAAATGCCGAAGCATAAGGGCGTATCTCCATCGTCCAGTCGTCTGATCCAAGATCGACTTTTTCTGCCTGTCTCATAATTTATACTCCCTCATCCACAATGAGATCCGTTCCGTCTGCCGCCGTGGTCGCAAGGGTATCGCAGCGTTCGTTTTCCGGGTGTCCGTCATGTCCTTTTACCCAGATAAAAGTCACCTGATGCGGCTCCTTTGCTTTCAGCAGGCGTTTCCAGAGATCTGTATTTTTAACAGGTTCATTTTTGCCTCGTTTCCAGCCTTTTTTCAGCCAGCCGTCAATCCAGTGTTGATTAAAGGCATCGGTCAGATATTTGGAGTCCGAATAAAGCTGCACTTCGCACGGTCTGGTCAGCTTTTCCAAACCTGTGATCGCTGCCATCAGCTCCATGCGGTTGTTGGTCGTCCGTACATATCCCTGGCTGTATTCCCGCTCATGCAGCACACCTTTGCTGTCGATATATTGCAGGATTGTTCCGTAACCGCCCGGTCCGTCCGGGTTTCCTCTTGCTGCACCATCTGTAAAAATTTTTACAAACATCTTTTTCCTCCTAGTGAACTACTTTTCTAAGATAAGGTCACAGAAAGCCGCCAATCCCCGGGACGGCGGCTTTCTTTTCAAAGACCTGGGATATCAGGAAGCTATCCTTTCCCAGTCCTCTTACATACTCTTTAGCAAAGATCATAAATAGAGTAGATCAGTTTCTCGGAATCATCCCATCCAAGGCATGGGTCTGTGATGGATTTGCCGTAGATGTGCGGTACACATCCGATCTTCTGATTTCCACCTTCGATGTAACTTTCGATCATCACACCTTTTACCAGTGTTTTGATGTGTGGATTCAGGTTGCGGCTGTGAAGCACTTCGTTCACGATACGAACCTGTTCTGCATACTGTTTGTTGGAGTTGGAGTGGTTTGCATCCACAACAACAGCCGGGTTTTTGAGATTTCTCTCTTTATAGAGACGGTCTACCAGGTTCAGGTCTTCATAGTGGTAGTTCGGGATGCAGTTGCCGTGTTTGTTTACAGCTCCACGTAAAATGGTATGTGCCAGTTCGTTTCCGGTTGTCTTCACTTCCCAGGAACGGTAAATAAAGCTGTGGCTGCACTGTGCTGCAACAACAGAGTTGAGCATAACGCTTAAGTCGCCGCTGGTCGGGTTCTTCATACCGGCCGGTACGTCCATGCCGCTGACTACCAGACGATGCTGCTGGTCTTCTACAGAACGTGCTCCAATCGCTACATAAGAAAGCAGATCAGATAAATATCTGTAATTTTCCGGGTACAGCATTTCATCTGCTGCGGTAAGACCGGTCTGCTCGATTGCATGAATATGCATTTTACGGATTGCCAGAAGTCCTGCCAGCAGGTCCGGTTTTTTCTCCGGATCCGGCTGATGCATCATTCCTTTATATCCTTCACCTGTTGTACGCGGTTTGTTTGTATAAATACGCGGAATCAGGATCAGCTTGTCGCCGACTTTTTCATTTACTTTTGCCAGACGGCCTGCATAATCCAGAACTGCCTCTTCATTATCTGCAGAACAAGGTCCGATGATCACCAGGAATTTATCGGATTCTCCGGTAAACACCTTGCGGATCTCCTCATCTCTTGCTTTTTTGATTGCTGCCAGTTCTTCTGACAGAGGATATTTTTCTCTGATCTCCTGCGGAGTCGGTAATTTTTTGATAAATTCGAAACTCATGTCATTCTCCTCATCTGTTTCATTCTAAATTCAGCTTTCGTGCCTGCTTTTTAAAAGCAGGAATTCTATTTTCCTCTGATACCGAAAGCAGACTTTTCCACGAAACGATATCCACGAAAACAATTCCAGTCTATTATATCACAACTTGTATAAATATCCACCCTGTTTTATTCGCTAAAAATTATGGAATTATGATCTTATTCTTTAAAAATATTTCGTTTTGTGATGAAATAAGCGAAATTGTATCTATAAATTGTAGGCGAAAGGTCATCGTTCCACCCTGTGCCTGAGCTGTTTTTTCTGCCGCAAGCTCCCCTGCCAGACCGACAAATGCACAGCACGCCGCCACACTTTCCAGCGAATTTTCGATTGAAAGAAAGTCCTAAAAGTGCCGAGGACATACACCCGCTGCCTGTGATCCTTGCCATCAGCGGATCGCCGTTCTTACAGTACCACAGACGTTCGCCGTCCGTCAGAATGTCCGTCTCTCCGGATGCCCACAGAAACAGTCTGTTCTGTCTGGCAAATTCCTGCATTGCCTGTGTATCGATCTGCTGCTGCATGGCATCCACCCGACAACCGTTCCGTCATTTTTGATCAGTGCCGCAATCTCCGAATAATTCCCTCGGATGCAAGTCCGCCCCGGCTTTTTTATCAGCTCAATACATTTTGTCCTGCGGTAAGTGGAGCCGGATACACCGACCGGATCGATCACGATCGGATGCCCCCAGCCTTGTTGCCATAAGTGCCGCACTTTTCATCGCTTCATAATCCGCAATCGCCCCGAAATTGCAGAGCAGTGCATCACACCCCGCGGAAATCTCAGCAGCCTCCTGCGGATGATGTGCCATGGTCGGGGACGCACCGGCTGCCAGCAGAATGTTGGCACAGTCATTGACGGTCACCGCATTGGTGATGCACTGCACCAGCGGACGCCTGTTTTGTATTTCCTGATGCAGCAAAGCAATCTTTTCTGCAAAAATTCCGGTATTTTCTGATCTGAAACCTCCATCCGCATCTACACTTCTCCGTTCTGCAGCTTAGCAAGCACACCCATTTTCGCCATCGAATGGTGATCACAGCTGCCAGGACCGTACCGCCGCAGGTACTGACAAGGAACGGCACAACAAATGTAAACAATGCTGCACTTTGATTTCCCATGATCAGAGATGCCACCGGATAAGAAAGCATGCCGCCGATGATGCCCGTTCCAAACACTTCTCCGATGTAGGCAAACGGCAGTTTTTTCCCATAGCGATACAGAAGTCCGCCAAGCAGTGCCCCGCACATGCTTCCAGGGAATGCCAGCGGGCTTCCAAGCCCGGTCAGATTGCGGATCAGTGCCGCTAAAAATGCCTGTCCAAGTCCCCACCACGGTCCGACTGTCACTGCACACAGAACGTTGACCAGATGCTGCACGGGTGCACATTTTGACCCGAATATAGGGAAGGAAAACATACTGCCGACCACTGCGATCGCCGTAAACAGAGCCGTCAGTGTCAGCTTTTCAATCCTGCTCCTGCTGTTGTATTTCTCGTTGTATGAATGATTATTCATCTTATTATTTTTTCTTTTTTGCGTTATCCATGTTACCACTCTTCCTTTATCGCAATCCATGATTCATCGGACCGCTGCCAGATCCAAGATCCAGCATCGCTGCCAGTGCCCCGGAAATATAGCGTTTTGCCGCCTCAACCGAAGTTTCCAGATCTCTGCCCTTCGCAAGATTGGATGCGATCGCAGAAGAAAGCGTACATCCGGTTCCGTGCGTGTTTGGATTGTCGATCCGCACTCCATGGAACCACACCGGCTTCTTATCCTTCTGCCAGAGCAGATCGCTGGCATCGTTTTTCTGATGACCGCCCTTTAAAAGAACGGAGCATCCATACCGTGTTCCGATCACTTCTGCTGCTTTTTCCATATCCTGCACTGTCTCGATCTCCATATCCGCCAGCACTTCTGCCTCCGGAATGTTCGGCGTGATCACCGTTGCCAGCGGGAACAGCTTTTCTTTTAACGTCTCGATGGCCTCCTCACTGATCAGCCTTGCTCCGCTTGTAGAAACCATGACCGGATCGACCACGATATTTTCCGCCTGATACTCCGTCAGTTTCCCGGCGATCGTCCGGATCAGATCTGCAGAAGCAACCATGCCGGTCTTACCGCATCCGGCCGGATATCTGTAAAAATGCAGTCCAGCTGCTCTGCCAGAAACTGCGGTGTCACTTCCATAATATCTGCTACTTTTGTGGTATTCTGTGCCGTCAGTGCCGTGATCGCACTCATCGCATACACACCGTTTGCCATCATTGTCTTGATGTCCGCCTGGATACCGGCTCCGCCGCCAGAATCGCTTCCGGCGATTGTAAGTGCTGTTTTCATTTTCATTATGCATTCCTCTTTCTGTTTCAGGTGAATTTGCTTTTATCTTTTTATTCACAGATCCTGTTTGCTTTCTCTCGCAGATCTTCTGCCGCTTTTTGATATCTTCACAGGCAAACAGACCACTCACCACTGCCACACCTGCCATTTTCCTGCCTTTCAGCAAAAGAATGTTGCCGCCGTCAATGCCTCCGATTGCCACCACCGGGATCTTCACGCTCTCGCAGATCTCCTGTAAAAGTGCATGATCCATCGGTTTTGCATCTTTTTTGGTGCTGGTTCCAAACACGGCTCCGCTGCCAAGATAATCTGCCCCGGCCGCTTCCGCTGCCTTTGCCTGCTCCACCGTCTTTGCCGTCACACCGATGATCTTTTCCTTTCCAAGGATGGCTCTCGCCTTTTCCACCCCCATGTCCGACTGACCGATGTGCACGCCGTCCGCCCCGACTTTTGCCGCCAGTGCACATTGTCATTGATGATCAGATTTACGTTGTATTTATGGCAAAGCTCCAGCAGTTCTTTTGCCTCCTGCTCAAAATCCGCTTCCGAAAGTTCCTTTTCCCGCAGCTGCACCAAAGTCA
>ENA-OQER01000796-OQER01000796.1-human-gut-metagenome-genome-assembly--contig:-NODE-796-length-16533-cov-2.627819_pt1 | contig 16533 bp, 23 predicted proteins | sample MGYA00242797_ERZ504639 | MGnify/ENA primary metagenome ERZ504639 (study PRJEB26092, sample SAMD00036306) | human gut metagenome | host: Homo sapiens | study: EMG produced TPA metagenomics assembly of...
CATGATGCCGATCCGGATTGTCCAAACCGTCCGGCGAAGTCTCCAACGCATTCACATAGTAATACTGCTTGCCATCAAGCTGATGCCCGCGATGGCACCATTGAACAGCTCACGCTCAAGCACGTCGGCATATTCACCATTCGGTCCAACAGAAGCATTTGGCGGGCAAACATGCTCATCGCCACAGAAGCGCACGTTTCGCCATACATGGTGTCGTTCGGCAGATCGTAATCGTACGTGAACGACTCCCCCACATGTGTGGAACCGATCGCACCCGTTACATACATGCGTTTCGACACGATGTTGTTCCAAAAACGATGCGCCGCATCCAGCAAGCCTGATCGCCGGTAATACGCGCCACATGTGCGATTCCAGTGCATAAATAGGCCACGCGCACAGCATGGCCGTCAGCGGTCTGCTGCTCGCGCACCGGCTGCGCGGCTTGGAAGTACGTGGGCTTGTAAAATCCCAGATCCCGGAAAATGTAGTCGTTGTCGACAGCGGCGATCTGCTTGGCGTAGAACTGCGGATCCTGACCACGCACGTCGATGAGATACCGCGCCAGATTCAGATAGCGCTCCTCACCGGTCGCATCATACAGCTTCGCCAACGCCAATTCGATTTCCGGATGCCCATCAGCACCGTGATCTTGCCGTCCTCCGGGCCGAAATTGGCATCGATGCAATCCGCCATACGGCACGCCACGTCAAGCGCCTGCTGGTTACCGGTCACCTCATGATAGGCGACAGCAGCCTCAATATAGTGGCCCATGACATACATTTCATGGCTTTGCTGAATCAGTGTGAAACGCTCACGATGCGCCCATTCACCGGTTTTGATTTGGTACGGAGTGTCCAAATATCCGTCCGATTGTTGCGCACGTGCGATGAGGTCGACGGTTTCATCGCACAGTTCCCGCAATTGCGGATCAGGATGATACGACAGTGCGTAAGCCGCTTCCTCCAACCACTTATATATGTCGGAATCCTGGAAGACCATGCCATGAAATTCACCGGCCTCATCACCGGCTGCGATACGCAGATTCTCCACGGCATGACTTTTATTATCGGCAAGCTGATTGCCAGCCGGATCATCCGGAACTTCAGTGGCAATCTCATCATTCATCACACCCCACTGATAGGGAATGACGGATTCAACGATCTGGTCGCGACGCTGCTTCCAGAAAGGAGAAGTAATAGTTACATTCATGATATTTCCTTAAGATTAAGGACTTCGCCAGCCCTTGACGGCTCTTGGCTACTCCGCCTTCGGTTCTGCTCAGGCCGGAGCCTGGAAACAGTCCACTGGGCTGTCTCCCAAGGGCTGACATCGCCAGGTGTCAGCCCTTGACGGCTCCAGCATAAACCCTTTGACGTAGTACTTCTGGAGGGCTAGGAAGAGGATGGCTGCGGGGATCATCAGAATCACGACGCCAGCTTCGGTGGCACCGTAATCAATGACGCCCATAGTCTGCTGACGCATGTTCACCAAAGCGAGCGGCAGCGTGGCGTTCGACGAACTCGACAGGTACAGCGGAATCATGAAATTGTTCCAAGCCTCAAGGAAAGCAAGCAGACCGACAGTGACCATCGACGGCTTGACGACCGGCACCAGAATCTTAATCAGCGACTGCAGGGAGTTGCAGCCATCGACCATGGCGGCCTCTTCCATATCCTTCGGAATCGCATCGAAAGCATTACGCATGATGAACGTGCTCATCGGCAGCTGGAACAAGGTAATAACCAAACCGACACCCAGCAAGGAATCGTTCAGACCAATATCCTTGTACCACACCATCAGCGGAATCAGCAGAGACGCATACGGTACCATCAAAATGGACAGCGTCACCATGAATCCGAGATTGCGGCCCGGATAGTCGAAACGGGAGAACGAATAGCCTGCGAGCGTGCACACCACCACGGAGAACACCACGGCGACCAACGTCACCACCACCGAGTTGAACAGGTACTTCGGCAGGCCTTCCTGGTAGCCGAACAACGTCAGATAGTTGTTCACACCCCAGCCCTTGGATTGTGCGGAACCAGGCTGCGGACTGAACGAGCAGACCACCACCCAGATCAGCGGCGAAATGAAGACAGAGCCAGCAGACCTTCGAGAATATAGACGATTACGCGCTTCCACAATGGAGTAGTCATGTGAGTTCCCTCCCCTTGCTCACTTGGTGTTGTCGCGCATACCGCGCATCTGGATGGAATTGATCACCACGAGGGCCGCAAGCACGATCAGCGACAGTGCGGCCGCCATGCCAGATCCTTCTTGGAATCGAATGCGAAGTTGTAGATGAGCTGCACTACGGTCATGGTGGAATTGTTCGGACCGCCCTTGGTCAGAATGAAGAACTGGTCGAACGCGAGGATGGAACCGGTGACGCAGTAGATCAGGCACATCACGATGGTCGGCTTCATCAGCGGCAGGGTGATGGAACGGAAAATGCGCCACGTGCCAGCACCGTCCATGCGCGCGGCCTCATACAGGTCGCCCGGAATGGCTTGCAGGCCGATCATCATGAGCAGCATGTAGTAGCCGGAGAAACGCCAGACGATCACAATAATGGTGGCCCACAGCGCGCTTTGGCCGGTGGCGAGCACGGAACCGCCCTCATCCATCAATCCGAAGAAGCTCAGGATCTTGGTGACGGGGCCCACCTGCGGGGAGTACAGCGCGTAGAACAGCAGCGAAGCGGAGGCGAGACCAGTTGCGGACGGCAGCAGGAAGCACGTGCGCAGCATATTGTTCCACTTGGTGCTTTCCTGCACGATCAGCGCCAGGCCAAGGCCAAGCACCAGCAGGAAAATCGTGACGATCACGGTGTATTCAAGTGTGAACAACACCGACTGTCCGAGCAGTTTATTTTCGAAAACCTTGACGAAATTCTCAGGGAAATTCCAACCACGGTTACCGCCCATCAACGACCAGCGGGAACGGCCATGATGACGAGCAGCACGATTGGCACGAAGAACAGCATGATGATCATCAGCCAATCAGGCAGCGCATACAGCAGGCCACGACGGGTTGCCTCCGCCTTGGCCTTGGAACGATGCGTCTTCACTGGCGCAGCGTTCTTGGAAACAGTAGTCATATTCCCTCCTTGGAACACTTTTGGCGACTCTCTCTTGAATCGTTCGGGGTTTTCGACATAAATGGCCAAGCGATTGGATATGCGTTTGGAAGTGCGATTCCGTCTCGTGCGGCCGTTGAAATCCGCCATGAAGACCGACATTGTTTTTGAAGTATTGTCGATCTTCATGGCAGACCACAACTGTGGTCTGTCTATTTTTGTTTTCGATATTCAGTTGTTCTTAAGTTATGTAAATCGGGGAAAGGAGAAAAAGGAGGAGAAGTTTGTTTTCAGTGGCTCACCTCACTGACCCAGCACGTCGGTGATGGCCTGGTTGTCGGCCTTGAGATCGCCATCGCCCCAGACTGCGTTCTGGATGAGCAGCTGCCACGGGGAACCGGCTGCGTTGAAGGCCTCATTGAAAGCTGCGGACTTCGGGGTCTGGCCATTGCCGTCGATGATTACGGAGTTGATGGTCTGGACGCGAGGATCGGCATCGTCGTAGGCGGTCTTCAGGGTCTGGATGTTGGATGCGGTGTCGCCGTTGGCTGCGAAGACTTCCTTCTGGGCGTCATCGCTCATGAGCCATGCGAGGAAGTTCCAAGCCTGAGCGACGTGCTTGCAGTCCTTGGAGATGCCCATGCATCGCCGCCGAGGAACGTGGAGGTCTTGCCTTCCTTGGTGCCGGGATCGGGGTGACACCGACTTCGAAGCCACCGTCCTTCTCAGCTTCGAACAGTGCGGTGGAAGAGGTGTTCGGATACGGCATCACACCGATGTTGCGTTGGCGAACGGAGCGGTCCAGGTGGCACCGGTTTCTTCCTTGGAACCTGCGCCCAAGCCGTTGGTGGTGTTGGCGAGTTCCTTGTAGGCGTCGAGCACGGCTTCATGGAATCGTTGTCGAGGGTGGCTTCGGTGCCATCTGCGTTCATCACGGATTCGCCGTCAGCCCACACGGACGGGAACAGGTCGAACACGAGAGCGCCACCGGACTGGCCGGCCAAGTAGGAGCCTGCCACGCCGTCCTTGTTGAGGGCCGCGACCGCCTTGGCCTGCTCAACGAACTCGTCGATGCTGCTCGGACCTTCTCCGGGTCAAGGCCTGCTTCCTTGTACAGATTCTTGTTCCATACCATCACGGAAACGTCGGTGATGAACGGCAGCGTGTATTCCTTGCCATCCACGGTACCGGCTTCAATGTGGCCCTGCTGCAGGTCGGACTTGTTGTCGAGTCCGTCGATCTGCTTGGTGATGTCGGTGAAGATGCCTTCAGAAGCCCAGTACGGAATACGCACCACGTCACCGGCGAGAATGTCCGGAAGGGAATCGGTCTGGGAAGCACCACCAACCTTGCCTTCCATATCGTCGTTCGGAATGATTTCCAGCTTGACCTGGTTCTTGTGGGAGGCGTTGTAGGCCTTCACCGCGTTCTTGGCCTGACGCTCCAGCGGAGAACGGGTCCACAGAGTGATCTCAGTGCCGTCATCAGTGCCGACTGCCGGAATATCGGCCGGAGCCGCGGATCCACCACTGCTGGAACCACCGCCGCATGCAGCCATCGGAATAAGCAACGCGGTTGCCGCGATGCCGGCAATAACGCGAGTGACCTTGTTGAAAGACACCATGTTCTACTTCTTTCTCTATGTATCGCTCAGCTTTGAGCCATCCGGCGGGCCTTCCGCGTCTGCCTTCACGATTTCCGGTTGTTCTCCTTCGATTGAACCGTAGTGCGAAAGCCTTTTCTCAGTATATGGTTTTTCCCAGATTTTGCAAAATCGCTTTCGCACATCAGAATGCAAAGGTATTCATATCGATAAAACCGTTACAAATAAACGATTCTTAGCATTTTAAGAATCGTTTATGACAGCAAAAAATGACGTGAGATGCAGAAAATGCGAAAGAAAAATGTGTTCATTTTCGCAAATGCGAAAGTTTCGCAATTTGCAAGTGAAAATGTCAGCAATCGGCTATATAAAGCCGTTTTGTCCACTTTTTGACACAATGCGAAAACTTTCGCAGTTTTGTCGTATAATATTACGCAATACAAGGGCGGCGAAGCGCATCGACGCGCAGCCAACGTTTTCGTCACACCGTAAAAAAGGGGAACATCATGGCAACTGCAGATACTCACTCAACAGCAAGGCTTGAAGATGTAGCAGCGCTGGCCAACGTGTCTTTGGCAACGGCTTCAAAGGCGCTGCATGGCAAACCGCGCGTCAGTGAAGACACCCGCGAGCGCGTGATGGAGGCAGCGCGGCAACTCAACTATTCCCCGAACAAGCTGGCGCAATCGTTGGCAAGCGGCAGAAGCGGAACCATCGGTTTGGTCACTTCCGATCTGCAAGGCCGTTTCTCCACGCCTATTCTTATTGGCGCCGAAAACGAGCTGCGCGCACAATCGACATCGGTACTACTCGCCAATGCTCGCGGTGACGATGCGCTGGAACGCAGCCATGTAGAGAAACTGCTGTCGCTGAAAGTGGACGGCCTGCTGATTGTGCAGTGCGAGACGAATCCGCGCCCGTCGCTGGGGCGTGATTGGGGCGTGCCGCTGGTGTATGTGTATGGTCCTTCCACCGACACCAACGATTGTTCGGTGACGTGTGACAATGTGGACGCCGGGCGCATGGCCGTGAATCATTTGATTTCGTGCGGACGCAACCGTATCGCCATTATTGGCGGCGATGAAACGTATACGGCCTCCACCGACCGCACCAAGGGCGCGTTGGAAGCGTTGGCCGAGGTTGGTTTGGAACCGGCTGGCCCGATTCGCTATGGCCGTTGGGACGAGAATTGGGGGCGTGCCGCCACCAGACTACTGCTCGACCAAGGCGTGAAGTTCGACGCGTGGTATGCCAGAGCGATCAGCTGGCACGAGGATGCATTGACGCGTTGAAGTCGCAGCATCTACGCATTCCTGAGGATGTGGCGGTGATCGGCCACGATAATTGGGACGTGCTCACCAAGAGCTCCCGCCCGCCGCTGACCAGCATCGACAATGAAACGGAACTCATCGGCCGCAAAGCTGCCCGCTACCTGATGGACGCCATCAACGGCCAGCCCCACCACGGCACGGAATATCTCCCCTGCCGCCTCATCCAACGCGAATCCACTCTCCCCCTAGACTAGCGTCATCGCTTTTTGTTGGAACGTCCCTTGAAGTAAATGTCGAACACGATCCAGACGGACAAAACGAACGCGATCACATAGCCGAGGAAACCAACGATCGGAATACCGAAAATCACCGGTTTGATGCCCGCATAGTACACGATCGACGAGCCGATGAACAATCCGACGACGATCAGCGCCATCGTAAGCCTGTTCACCATGTTGGCAAGCAGATGGATCGGTTCCTGCGAACCGACCATCTCCATATTCACGCGCAACTGGCCGCGCGTAAGCATACGGGAGGCCACTTTCAGCTCATTGGCGGCAGCGAGCAGGCTGTGCAGCGCCTGATGACCTTCGATAACCAGCGATTTCGCCTCATCCTTGGCGAAATCCTTCTTCGACGTGCTTGCGGCGATATGGTCGGAGATGATCTGAATCATATTCACGTCTGGAATGAACTCGTCGAGCAGGCCTTCCAAAGTGACCAGCGCACGCCCGACCGTGGTGACGGTGCTCGGCACTTCAATGCCGTGTCGTTGCGCCATTTGCGTCAACGCGGTGAGCATGGCGGCGATATCCAGCTCGGCCAAATCCACTGTGCCGAATTCCTTGACGATCACATCCAAGTCGGCCAATAACGCCGGATAATCCTCCGGATCGGCCTCGGCACCGGCGAAACGCAGCAGACCGTCGGCAAGCGCGGGCGAATCCTGTTTGGCGACCGCGAAAATCATGTCTTTCAAGACGGAACGGGTTTTGGCATTAAGCCGGCCCGTCATGCCTAGGTCGAGCAGCACGATCCGCCCGCCGCGCACCATGATGTTGCCCGGGTGCGGATCCGCGTGGAAGAAGCCTTCGTCAAGCACTTGCGTGGCGTAATTGTCGACCAGTTTGGTGCCGATTTCCTTCAGATCGTAGCCCGCTTCGATGAGCTCATCAGGATGCGAGACGGAAATGCCTTCGACGTAGTCCATGACCACCACGTGTTCGGTGCACAGGTCGGAGTATGGCTTCGGGCAGTCCATGTATTTGTAGTGTTCGCAGAATCGTTTGAATTCCGCCAGATTTCGCGCTTCGATCATGAAGTCGGTTTCGGCTTCGAAGGTGTCCCACAGTTCTTCGACCACGCCGGAGAGATCGACCACTTGGGCGCTGGGCATGGTTTTGGCGGCTATTCGTGCGATGGTGCGCATGATGGACACATCCTGTGCCATGGTTTCGCGCACGCCCGGGCGTTGCACTTTGACGGCCACATCTTCTCCGGTAGTGAGTTTCGCACGATGCACTTGCGCGAGGCTTGCCGATCCGAGCGGTGTGGCGTCGATATGGTCGAAGATTTCGCCTGCCGGGCGTCCGTATTCGTCTTCCAGCACTTGCAGGACGGTGCCGTACGGCATGGGGTCGGCGTCGGCGCGCAGTTTGGCGAGTTCGTCGCAGAACGATTGGGGCAGGATTTCGGAGCGCATGGACAGGATCTGTCCGACTTTCACGAAAGTTGGGCCAAGCGCTTCGAACATGAGCCGCATTTTGACGGGGGTCAGGCCGTGCACAATGTCGAATTGGTTGACGATTTGCGCGATTTGCGCAAGTCGCTTCAGTTTGCCTCGACGAGTCAGGTGGTAGCGCTGCGAGAATGAGTCTTTACGCGGGCCGAACAGTCCGATGGTTTCGGATTGCGTAAAGGTTGCGTCGTTCTGCTTGCCTTGCGATTGCGGGATTCCCGTTTTTCCCGCGGATTTGGCTGCCGTTGCCGCAGCCGCGTCGGACGAGGGGTTCGCCGTCGGATTGATCACCGCGTTGATCGGTCGGAAAGTGTGACCGGCTCCACGCTTTCGGGTCGGGCCGCATCCGGCTCGATCGGAGAATTCAAAGACATATCGCTGCTCGCAAACGTTGGTCGGATTACGATGAGTGGGATTCATGAGGAGACTTGCGTCCCGCGTATTTCATGCGATTCGCATGTTTCGCATGTTTCGCATGTTTCGCACGTTTCTTACGTTCCGCACACGGCCGTTCGCATGTTTCGCAAGTTCCGCATAACAAATCGCCGTCTGAACGTGATGCGACGAGCAGACGGCGATGTGAACGATTGAACGTTACTCGGCTTTGGCTTCAGGTTCGGCTTCCTTGGTTTCCTCTGCAGCCTTGGCTTCAGAGGATTCCTTGACCTCCGCGACCTTGTGCTTGAGTTCGGCGTTGAGGGCCTTGCCCTGTTCGACGGTCAACTCGCCCTTCTTGACGAGATCATCAACGATTTCCTGGCTCTTCTCAACCGTGGTCGCCAAAGCGCCAACGCCGGCGAGGAAGACCTTACGCAGGCCGTCACCAAAATCAAAATCAGCCATGATTACCTCCTTAGGTGATGGTGGTACCCACTCTATCGCATTTTCTTCACAAATAACGTCAACGAAACTAGTCAATCGTTACAATTCTGCGGAAGACTCGCTGCCGTATGCTCACAGCGTACGAAAACGCGAAAACTACGAAACAGCGCGAAAACAATCAGCGCGGTCGTGACATGGCCACGCGACGCGCGTTGCTGGCAATCGTGTTGATGCGATCAAGTTCCGCACGCTGCGCTTCCGTCTGCCCTGCAGCGGCCGGATCGAACGAACCATACCGGCGTTCTGCGGCGGTGCGGATCAGAAAATCGGCGATCGCGGGGTTTTTCGGCAGCAGCGAGCCGTGCATGTATGTGCCGATCACATTGTTGACGCGGGCGCTTCCGTATGATCCTCGCCATTATTGCCGGTGCTATCCGCGTCGACGGTGCCGAGCGGCTGCACGCCTTCGCGCAGGAAGGTTTGGCCGGAATGGTTTTCGTAGCCGATGATGTCACCGAAATCGGCGGAATGCTCGGTCAGATTGCCAATCATGCGCACTTCCTGCCCGACCGTGTACGCGCCGATCACGCCGATGCCGTCGAGTCGGGAACCATCCACCGTTTCGAAATATTCGCCGAACAGCTGGTACAGACCGCAAATCATGAGCATGGGGGTGCCGCCGGCGGCCAGCGATCGCAGCAGGTCGCGCGTTTGAAGAAGTCGTCGATGATTTTCTTCTGGCCGGTGTCTTGGCCGCCGCCGCCCAGAATCATGTCGACGTGTTCGGGCCACGCGTCGCCCTGATTGTAGGCGTGCACGCGCGGCTCGTAGCCGTATAGGGCGAGACGGCGCTGGATGGTGAGCACGTTGCCGGAGTCGCCGTAAATGTTCATGTCTTTCGGATATAGCGACACGATGTCGATTACCTGGCTCATATCGTCTCCCTCATGCGGTTCATACGTTCTTCATGCGTTTTCATGCGTTGCGCGGATTCGCGCTGTTATTTGCCCACGCCAGCGTCGGCGACTTCGGCGATTTTGCCGAGCGCGGCTCGCGTTTGAGCATTGCCGTGTATGTGCAGTAAATGTGCTTGGGGGTGCCCGGATTCGCGTTCACGAACGTTGAGACGGCCTCTTCAAGTTCCGTGTTGACGCTATTCACCGGCACCTGATCGTATTCGAGACGCAACGCCATATCCCATGCGCGCACGCCTGAAACCATGGCCACACCGGTGTCTCGCAGCGAGGAGAAGTCCACGTCCCACAGCCAGCTCATGTCACGCCCGTCGGCGTATTCGTCGTTGATGGCGATCATGGTGTCGCAGCTTCAGGGGTGAAGGATGCGAGCGACAGACGGAATCCCATGGGGTTTTTGACGAGCAGCAGCTCCACCGGCGAGCCGTTCACGTCGATGACCTCGCCGCGTCCGAACGCCGGAGTGACTTCGGCTGCCGCGTCGATCATGGCTTGCGTGGTGGAGTGCGCGAAGTCGATCATGCGCTGTGAGATTCCCACTTGTCGCAATAGTTCGTCGGTTACGTTCTGCTCGAACGGCAGGAACATTGCCTGCGCGTCGGCTACGACGCTCGCACGACGGCCAGCGCGGCCGCCGCGTTGTACAGGTTGTACACGCCTTCCAGTCTCACACCGGTTTCGTACGTTTCACCGTCGATGCCGAAACTGGCACGATGTCGCCCACGGCAAGCAAGGTCACGTCAGCTGGTAGCTGTTCCGAAATTGCCGCATCTCCCGATTTTTCTGCATTTTCCCCAGTTTTCGCAATCACTGCAGCATCGTCAATCTCAATATTTGCGGACGATGCAGTATCGACTGTCGTGCACATGTCGTCGTCGGACGGGAAGAAGCTGCGCAACGACCCGTCAAGACCGAAATAGCGCACTTCCACACCATCTTCAGTATGTGCGACGTCAGCAAGTCGTGCGATGCGTGGATCCTCACGATTGAGCACTACGGTTCCGGTGGTCGCTTCGGCGGCTTTGCTCAGCAGTCGTGCGGTATTGTCGATTTCGCCGAAACGGTCGAGCTGGTCGCGCATCACGTTGAGCAGCAGGCAGTAGTCGGGTTGCACTTGTTTGACGAAATGCACCGCGTACGCTTCGTCGAGTTCCAGTACGGCGATGTCGGCGTCCAGTTTGCCGCCGAGCGAGACTTCGGCCAGCAGCGACGAGACCACGCCGCGGGTGAAATTCGATCCGGTCGGATTGGTGAATACCTTCAATCCCAACGATTCCAGCATGCTTGCCACCATGCGCGTGGTGGTGGTTTTGCCGTTCGTGCCAGACACGAGCACCACGCCAAGCGGTAGCTGCTGCAGGGTGCGTGCGAGGAATTGCGGTCGATCCGTTCCACGATTTTGCCGGGGAACGCGCTGCGCCGCCATGTGCCAGGCGGGAGGCCGCACGCACGGCCTTGCCGATCAACGGCGTTGCGAATGAGTTCCACGCCATGCTATACCTCCTGTTGGCTCTGGTAGTCCTGCGGCATATCTTTGAACTTGGAGTATGCGCCAAGGAACGCGAGATTGAACGTCTGCGTCGGACCGTTACGATGCTTCGCCATGATGATATCGGCCTCGCCCGGACGATCTTCCTTGTCGTAGGCGTCCGGCCTGTGCACGAGGAACACCACGTCGGCGTCCTGTTCGATAGAACCGGATTCGCGCAAATCCGAAAGCTGCGGCTTTTTATCCTGACGCATTTCGGGGCCACGGTTCAGCTGGCTCAGCGCCACCACCGGCACTTCCAATTCCTTGGCAAGCAGCTTCAATGCACGCGAGAAATCAGACACTTCCTGCTGGCGGCTTTCCACGGCCTTGCCGGAAGTCATGAGCTGCAGGTAGTCGATCACCACTAATTTCAGATCGTTCGTCTGCTTCAATCGGCGGCATTTCGCACGGATTTCCATCAAACTCATGTTCGGACTATCGTCGATGAATAATGGTGCGTTCTGCAGTTTATCCTGCAGATTATTGAGGATATTCCAACGTTCCTGCGTGATTTCTTCCGCTCGGCGCATGGCTGACAGCGGAATATTCGCTTCCGCCGAAATGATTCGTTGCGCAAGTTCGGTTTTGCTCATTTCCAAGCTGAAGATCACGGACGTCATATTGTGGTGCAGCGCCGCAGCTCGCGCGAAATCAACGCCGAGCGTGGACTTACCCATGGCCGGTCGGCCTGCAACGACGATCATCTGGCCCGGCTGCAGGCCTTGCGTCACGTCGTCGATGTCACGGAATCCGGTTGGCACGCCTTTGGAAACCTCGCCGTTTTGCAGTCGGTCGATTTGGTCGAGGGTATCGGTGATGACGGTGCCGATCGGCGCGTAATCCTGCCTCACTTTGCCGGTCGACATTTCGTAGACTTCGGCCTGTGCCAGGTTGACGACGTCTTCGGCTTGGGATCCTTCGGCGGTGTAGCCGAGCTGTGCGATTTTGGTGCCGGCTGCGATCACATTGCGCAGGATGGCACGCTGGTGATGATGTCGGCATAGAAGGTTGCGTTGGCTGCGGTCGGCACGGATGCGACGAGGCTGTGCAGATAGTCGGATCCCCCACTTTTTCGAGGTCGCGTCTTTGAGCAGCTGGTTGGCCACCAGCACCGCGTCGACGGGCTGCGATGCGGAGAACAGGTTGATGATGGCTTCGTACACGGTTTGGTTACGCGGCTGGTAGAAGTCGGTGATGTCAATCATCTGCGAGACTTCGCCGATGGCGTCTTTGCTCATGAGCATGCCGCCGAGCACCGCCATTTCGGCGGCGTCGTCATGTGGCGGCACACGGTCGAAGATGGCGTCGCGAATAGCCGTTCCCGACGCGCCGGAAATGCTGCCATTGCCTGAAAAACCGCGGTTTTGCCCTTGATTCAGGCCATTGTTCCAAGAATTGCTCTCCGCCATGCTTCTCCAGCTCTTCGATGTGTGGTGTACCGGGAAAACCATAATACCTGTGCCACTTCACGAATGATGTTGCGATGAGATTCTGGAGGAATCTCCGCATTGACAGGATCGAAATCACCCGACACGCGCGAATCGGTTCGCTGTGGATAAGAAAGCCGAAAAAACCCGAGTTATCCACATACTGGGGATAACTATGTGGAAAACATATCGAGTTATCCACCAAATGGGGATAACCAAGTGGACAACTTGGGGACATCTTTCGTACGGGTGCCCATTCCCCTGGTTGTGACTTGCTTAAGTGAACCGAAGGTGATATGTTCCCCACTTTTTCTTAAACGATGGGTTTCCGCCGACGCGGCGGGTACCGCATCGGCAACCATGTCGCTTTGCCGGGCATTCGCTCACAGCCTACGCGGCCTCACATGTGGTAGCGGGTGGCGTTGTACATGGTTCGGACAAGGGTTTCGCGCCATTTACTCCAGCCGTATTGTTTGGAAATGGTCTCGCCGGCCGTGGCACCCAACGACGAACCGTCAGCACGAGTCAGATCGAACAGCATGTCAAGCAGCAGCGGATCATGATCAAGACGAGAAGCCAACTCGTCACCAACATTAGGATCATTCGGATTCTGACCAGTCGCAAACTCCGACAACGTAAGATGCTCGCGCACCAGCAACGTGACCCACCAAATAATGTCACGGTCAAAACCCATGCGTTTCAACACCATGGAAGCATGACGCGCACCCTCCGCAGCATGATCGGCAACCCCCGGACGCTTGCCGATATCATGCAAAATACCAGCCATCAGCAACGCCTGATAATGCCGATCATCATAACGGTTTCCACGAGGTGTTTCACGACCAAGCCGCGTGACCACCTCAACCGAATGACGGTCAATCGTATACCGATGCGCAGCCGAAGCGCTCGGACGATTACGAATCGCCAGCCATTCCGGAATCAGCCGACCCGGAATATCGACAAAATCAATCTCCTCCCACACCTGCAACAACGCGGGACCGCTCGCAAGCAAACGCAAGAACAGACTACGCGACTCATCATTCCACGTGCGATCATCGATCGGACACGACTTCAGATTCTGCAACGTGCCGGGCGCGATCGGCAGACCAAACTCAGCCGCAGCAACAGCAGCCCGCAACGCAAGACACGGATCGGACTTCGGATCGGCACCCGGCGCAAGCACGATCTCCTCCTCATGCTTGGCGATACCGGGCGCAATCACATCAAACGTAGGCGCCTGACGCTTACCGCCGCCACGAGGTGGAACACCTGGAAAAACGCAAAACGAGGCTTCTCATGAGTCAACGAATGCTCAGCGCGAGAAGCCGTGGAATCAAGCGAAAACGCGATCTGGCGACCAACACGCGCAAGCAACGTCTGCAAATCATCAATCGACTTCGCCTCGCGCTCGCCGCTCGGCAACGTCGGATCGGCCAAACCCAGCATCGCCGAAACCTTCGCCTGATAGGGGGCAAGCAGCATATTCGTGTCTTTGTTGGCGACCAAATGAATGCAATCGCGCACATCCAGCAACCGTTCGACGGCATCGTCATACTGGCCATGCGGGCGGTCGGCAAGCCAAGAAGCGGCAAGCGCGGAGACCAGCACGGAATCGCGCAAACCACCGCGAGACTCCTTAATATCAGGCTGATTGCTATACGCCATACGGCCGAACTCGCCCAAACGAGACTTGGCGGAACCCAACAATTCGGGCAAGCGCTTACGGGCGGCCCTACGCCAACGCTCCAAAATGGAGACAGCCGTGGATTCGATCAGCTGCGTATCGCCCGCGATCGGCACCACATCCAGCCAACCCATCGCAGCAGGCAAATCATGGTCGGTCACCGCCTCGCACTGCGCGCGGGTACGCACCGACTGGTCAAGATCAAGACCCGAATCCCAAATCGGATACCACAATTTGTTGGCAAGCTCATTGAGCTGCTGGTCAGTGAGCGCGTGAGGCTCATAAATGACCACCAAATCAAGATCGGAACTCGGACCAACCTGGCCGCGAGCCAACGAGCCCACCGCACCAAGACCAATACCAGTTTGTGGAACGTCAAAAGAAACCGCCTGGCAGGCTCCTGCCACAATTGTTTGAGGCAATCCATGGCCAGATCCGTACGAGCCTTACGTTTCGCCGCACCATTGCGGTACACGCCGTCGGCATCCGGCTGACTCATATCCATGAAACGTTGTTTAAGACCATCAACCGCTGAAGTCATAGCAAATCCTTATGAATCTTCGCAAAAACAATCAAATCTGAGCAGATAAAAGCGAAAGCGGGGAAATCCGAAGCAGACAATCTGACGCGAAAATCGTATGAAAATCCCCGCACGGCGCGAAGTACGTACGGGGATCTGTCTATTGATAACCCGAACCCAAGCCCGGGGCCCTTAATATCTATCCGAATGAATTATCAGATAGCGGCAGAGCCGGTCTCGCCGGTGCGCACGCGGGTCACCGAATCAAGCGGGGCAACCCAGACCTTGCCGTCGCCGATGGTGCCGGAGCCGGCGGACTTGACGATCACACCGACCAGAGTCTCGGCATCGGCGTCATCGGACAGCACCTCGACGCGAATCTTCGGAATGAGATCCACGGTGTATTCGGCGCCACGGTAAACCTCGGTGTGGCCACGCTGGCGGCCGTAACCGTTAGCCTCAGACACGGTCAGACCGTGAACACCTGCGGCAGCGAGGGCTTCCTTGACATCGTCAAGCTTATGCGGCTGAATGATAGCGGTAATGAGCTTCATCTCACTTCACCTCCTTGAGAACAGAGCTGGCGGTACCAGCAAAATCGTAAGCACGTTCGCCCTGATCGGCAAGATCGATACCGCCGACTTCCTGAGCTTCGGTGACACGCCAGCCAATCGTCTTCTCCAGAGCGAAGGCGATGATGCCGGTGACAACAGCGGACCAGATGATGGCAACGAGGGCAACGATGAGCTGCACAACCAGCTGCTTCCAGTCGCCGCCTGCGAACAGACCGGTACCTTCGCCGAAGAAGCCGATGAGCACAGTGCCGGTGAAGCCGCCGACGCCGTGGACGCCGACAACGTCGAGAGAATCATCGTAGCCGAGCTTGAACTTCAGGCCGCAAGCGAGGCAAATGAGCACGCCGGCAATGGCACCGAGCACGATGGCCCACAGCGGGGAAACCACATCGGCGGCCGGGGTGATGGCGACCAGACCTGCGACGATGCCGGAAGCGGCACCCATGGCGGTGTAGTGGCCGGTGCGGATCTTCTCAGTGAAGCCCCAAGAGAGCATTGCGGCGGCGGTTGCGGCGGAAGTGGAAACCCAAGCGTAGCCTGCGGTGCCATTGGCGGCGAACGCGGAACCAGCGTTGAAGCCGAACCATCCGAACCACAGCAGGAAGGCGCCAAGCATCACGAACGGAACATTGTGCGGACGGAACGGCTGGGTGCCGAAGCCCTTGCGCTTGCCGATGATCAACACGATCACCAGAGCGGCGACTGCAGCATTGATGTGCACGACCGTACCACCTGCGAAATCGTGGGCGGCAGCGCCGATAGCCTGGGAGATCGCGCCGTCAGCGCTCAGCAGACCGCCATTCCACACCATGTGGGCGAGCGGAGCGTAATCGAAGGTAATCCACAGCGCGACGAAAATCATCACGTGGAGTACTTGACACGTTCAGCGATAGCGCCGCAAATCAGAGCGACGGTAATCATGGCGAATGCGGACTGGAACGCCACATCGACGCTGACCGGGTAGTTGTTGGAGTTCAGCGAGGCCGATGTGAAGACACCGCCGTCGGAAACCATGGAATCCTTCAGCAGGAAGCCCGTGGCCGGATCACCGAAGATACCGCCGACCGAAGTGCCTGCGTAGGCGATGGACCAGCCCCACAGCACCCAGATCACCATTGTGACGGACAGAGCGGCCGCTCCATGATCATCATGTTCAGCACGGCCTTTGCGCGGACCATGCCACCGTAGAAGAACGCCACACCCGGCGTCATGAGGAACACAAGGGACGCGGACGTCAAAATCCACGCGGCATTTCCAGAATCAAGCTGACCCATGTCACCCTCCTCTTTCTTTCTTTTGAGTTCACATT
>ENA-OQER01000797-OQER01000797.1-human-gut-metagenome-genome-assembly--contig:-NODE-797-length-16513-cov-1.692420_pt1 | contig 16513 bp, 28 predicted proteins | sample MGYA00242797_ERZ504639 | MGnify/ENA primary metagenome ERZ504639 (study PRJEB26092, sample SAMD00036306) | human gut metagenome | host: Homo sapiens | study: EMG produced TPA metagenomics assembly of...
GTATTCTGTGGCACAGTCAGAAACAGAGCTTTAGAGATGGAATCCGCGATCCGGGAACATGACAGAAGCTGATCCTGGCAGGAAGAGGCGTTCTGCCGCCGGATGGTGCGGGAATAGAGCAGGTGATCAATGCGGTCAATGGTGCTGAGACAGATTGCATTTTTTCCCTGCTTCCATCACCGGAGCAGGAGCTTTTGATACAGAGGAACAGCGCATTGTTAAATGCAAGAGTGTGGTTTGGGTGCGGGAGCGTTCTGAAAGAAATCTATATGAAAAAGCAGAAAAAAGGAAAGCTTCAGAGATTTCTGCGCAGGAAAGTGTTCCGTTACCAGGTGGGACGGCAGCAGAGAAGTGAAGAATAAAAAAGCTTCGGTTTGTATACTATGTATAGCCGTATAAATATGAATTTTTTTGTAAAAACTATGAGGAAATGCATAAAAAAAGTGGATTTCCTCTTTCTTTTTTTGATGTTTTGCCTTAGTATATAAAATATGGGTTGTGCAGACAAAAGTGAAAGAGTAAAAAAATTGTGAAATATGCACATGGAAACGAGTAGATAAGCGGAGGAAAAAAGGTATGATTTCAAATCAGATACTTCAAAACACAATCGAAGGATTAAAAGGAATTTCCAGAATTGACTTTTGCGTTCTGGATACAGAAGGAAAGGCGCTTGCTACGACATTTGAGGATACATGGAATTATGAAAGCGCGGTGTTGTCTTTTGTAGAATCTCCGGCAGACAGCCAGGTGATCCAGGGATGTCAGTTCTTCAAGATCTTTGATGAGCAGCAGCTTGAGTATGTTCTGCTGGCAGGCGGAGAGAGCGAAGATGTCTACATGCTGGGTAAGATCGCAGCGTTCCAGGTTCAGAGTCTTCTGGTAGCATATAAGGAGCGTTTTGACAAGGATAATTTCATCAAAAATCTGCTTCTTGACAACCTGCTTCTTGTAGATATTTATAATCGCGCAAAAAAATTACATATTGACACAGAAGCAAAACGTGTTATCTTTATTATTGAGACATCACACGAAAAAGACAGTGTTGCTCTGGATAATGTCAGAAACCTGCTTGGCGGAAAGTCGAGAGACTTCGTGACAGCAGTAGATGAGAAAAATATCATTGTTGTCAAAGAGCTGGCTGATAAGGACGGAAGCAGAGAGCTTGAAAAGATGGCCAAAGAATGATGGAGATCCTGCGGGCTGAGTCCGAGGATGACAAAATCCACATTGCCTATGGAACGGTTGTCAACGACATCAAGGAAGTTTCCAAGTCCTACAAAGAAGCAAAACTGGCGTTGGATGTCGGCAAGATCTTCTTTGATGAGAAAGACATTGTAGCATACAGCACACTTGGAATTGGACGTCTGATCTACCAGCTGCCGATTCCGCTTTGCAAGATGTTTATCAAAGAGATTTTTGAGGGGAAATCACCGGATGAATTTGATGAGGAGACACTGACTACGATCAACAAGTTCTTTGAGAACAGTCTCAATGTATCAGAGACATCCAGACAGCTTTATATTCACAGAAATACACTCGTGTACAGACTGGATAAGCTTCAGAAAAGTACAGGGCTGGATCTGCGTGTATTTGAAGATGCGATCACATTCAAGATTGCACTGATGGTCGTAAAATATATGAAATACATGGAGACGCTGGAATATTAAGCAGGCGGATTTACGTCCGATAAAGTATACCCATCCGGGCATCCCGCAATGTATCCTGCGGCGGGCGACTTCGTCCGATAAAGTATGAATAATTAGGAGGAGCATGATGATTGAATTAAGAGATGTAACGAAGGAGTATTCCAAAGGGAATGCTGCGTTAAACGGTGTGTCTGTTAAGATCGAACAGGGAGAGTTCGTTTTTATCGTAGGAGACAGCGGTTCCGGAAAATCCACATTGATTCGTCTGATCATGAAGGAACTGGAGCCTACAGAAGGCACGATTATTGTAAACGGGCAGAATTTAAAACGGATGAAACATCGGAACATTGCAAAATACAGAAGAGGCATCGGGGTTGTCTTTCAGGATTTCCGTCTGTTGAAGGACCGGAATATTTATGAGAATATCGCGTTTGCACTTCGTGTGACAGAAACACCGACAAGAGTGATCAAGCGAAAAGTGCCGGCAGCACTTTCTCTTGTAGGTCTGGCGCAAAAATATAAAGCTTTCCCGAAGGAGCTTTCCGGAGGAGAGCAGCAGAGAGTGGCGATTGCCAGAGCAATCGTAAATGAACCTGCAATTTTGTTGGCCGACGAGCGACCGGTAACCTGGATCCTACCAATTCGTGGGAAATCATGAGTCTTCTCAAAGAGGCGAATGACAGAGGAACGACAGTACTTGTTGTTACACATAACCAGGAGATCGTAAACGAGATGAACGAACGAGTTATTACGATGAAACAGGCGTGATCGTGAGTGATGAACAAAAAGGTGTATATAGATGAGGATTAGTACATTAGGATACGTAGGAAAACAGGGAGTTAAGAACATCGGGAGAAATAAAATGTTCTCTATCGCATCTATTGCGACAATGTCAGCTTGTATTTTTCTGTTCGGACTGTTCTTTTCTATCGTGCTGAATCTGCAGCATTTTGTAAAGACTGCAGAGGAAGGCGTGGCGATTACAGTATTCTTTGATGAGGATGCAACAGAAAGTCAGATCGAGGAGATTGGCAAGGAGCTTCGCAGCAGGGATGATGTTCTGAAAGTAGAGTATGTTTCGGAAGATGATGCATGGAACAGTTTTAAAGAAGAGTACTTTGGAGACAATCCGGAACTGGCAGATGGATTTAAGGATGACAATCCGCTTGCAGGCTCCAGCAGTTATGCGGTTTATATGAAACCGCAGGAGGACAAGGACAGCAATATGATCTCCAAGAGCAAATCACTTTCTGCAACACAGAAGGAACTGGTAAAGTTTGCGGAGGGACTGGACGGAGTCAGAAAGGTCAATAAATCAGATGTTGTGGCGAATACACTTTCCAGTGTCAATGTACTGGTTGGATATGTGTCAATCGCGATCATTTTGATCCTGTTTGGAGTTTCGATCTTCCTGATCAGCAATACCGTAACCATGGGTATTACGGTTCGTAAAGAAGAAATTGCAATTATGAAATATATCGGTGCAAAGGACTTTGTAGTACGTTCTCCATTTGTGCTGGAAGGTCTGATCATCGGAATTGTCGGAGCGGTACTTCCATTGGCATTATTGTATGCACTTTATGGAAGAGCAGTGGGATATGTGATGACAAAATTCCAGATCCTGAAAAATATCGTGGAATTCCTGCCGGTAGGAGATGTATATCGCTACCTGCTTCCAATCGGACTTCTGCTTGGAGTAGGAATCGGATTTCTGGGAAGTTTCTTTACAGTACGCAAGCATTTGAAGTATAGGTGAACATATGAAAGAACGTATGAAAAAAGTGACAGCATTATGTCTGGCAGCGGCGCTTTCTGTCGGAACGGTACTTCCGGTACATGCGGAGACTGTACAGGATGCACAGAATGCAGTAGATCAGCTGCAGCAGCAAAAGGACAGTGTGCAGGCAGAGAAGACGACTGTTGAGACAGAGTTGAAAAAGATTGCAGAAGAGATGGAAAAGACACAGTCCAAGCTGGATGCAAAGCAGGCGGAGATCACAGAAGCAGAGGAAAATCTGGTGCAGGCTAAAGTAGAAGAAAATACACAGTACCAGAGTATGAAGATCCGCATCAAATATATGTACGAGAATGGAAATATGGAATTTATTGAAGTTCTTGCTGACAGTGAAAATATCAGTGATTTTTTGAATAAAACAGAGTATATTTCCAAGCTGTCTGAATATGATAGAGATAAGTTAAAAGAATTCCAGAAGACAGTAAAGGCAGTGGAAGAGCAGGAAGCGGCGCTGCAGAAAGAGTATGAGGAATTAAATACACTTCAGACGGATCTTGTGAACCAGCAGACACAGCGCAGACATTGTTAAAAGAAAAGGATGTTCAGCTGGCAGATTTAAGCAGTCAGCTCGGCAGCAAGATGGAGACACTGCAGAAGCTGGTGGAGGAAGAGAAGAGACGCAGGAAGAAGCGCTGAGGCAGCAAGACAGCAGCAGTTACAGCAGCAAGAGCAGCAGAATCAGAATAATTCCAATAATAATACAGGCAGTGGTACAGGAGGCGGTTCCACAGTGACACCTCCGTCATCCGGCAATGTATCCAGCGGAAGTGGTTATTTCACACATCCGTGTCCGGGAATGAGTTACCAGTCCAGTTATTTTGGAGAAATCCGTGAGTTTGAAGTCGGCGGACACAAAGGAAACGATTATGCTGCGCCGACCGGAACACCTACATATGCCGCAGCAGCCGGTCGTGTGATCATCGCCGGATACAGCAGCAGCGCCGGTAACTGGGTAGTTATCGATCACGGAAACGGTCTGGTGACAAAATATATGCACCACAGCAGTATTTGTGTAAGTGCGGGACAGTATGTGGAAAGAGGCCAGCAGATTGGTGCGGTTGGTTCTACAGGACAGTCCACAGGACCACATCTGCATTTTCAGGTAGAGTTAAATAGAGTTGCAGTCAGTCCGGATCAGTATTTCTAAAATACCGAAAGTTGGTAACAGAGTATGAACAGACATAAAAGTTTTATAAAAGGGGCGCTCACAGGCGCCCTTATTATGTTATTTGCAGTAGGAGTCTGCACAAAGGTACCGGAGCTTTCCGGATTGCTTTTGCAAAAGGACAGTGTGACTGCCAAGCAGGAGCGGCAGAGAAAAAAGACCGAAGCAAAATTTAAAAAAATTGAAAAAATGATCGATCAGTATTATCTCTACAGTGATGATGTAAAGCAGGAGGATCTGGAAGATGCAGTGTATGCCGGATTTTTGAGTGCACTCAATGATCCGTATACGGTATATTACAATGAGGAAGAGACAAAAGAGATCAAAGAGAGCACCTCGGGAGAATATTCGGGGATCGGAGCCGCTATGATGCAGAATGTACAGACCGGGGAGATCACGATTACAACGGTCTATGAAGACAGTCCGGCAGAAAAGGCAGGGCTTTTAGAAGGAGATATCCTGTATCAGGTCGATGACCATAAGATCGAAGATCAGGATACGTCTGAGGTTGTATCCTGGATTAAAGGTGAAGAAGGAACAGAGGTGAAACTCTCCGTTTATCGAGGAGAAGACCGGGAAGAGCACACGCTGACAGCTGTGAGAGAAAAAATTCAGTCACAGACAGTCGAGCATGAGATGAAGGAAGATAAGATAGGATATATTTCTGTGCAGGGGTTTGAAGATGTGACTTACGAACAGTTCAAGTCCGCACTGGAAGATCTGGAAGCTCAGGGGATGGAAGGACTTGTTATCGATCTTCGGAATAATCCGGGAGGAAACCTGGATACTGTTGTAGAGATGCTGAAACTGATCCTTCCGGAAGAAGAATCGTTTCTATTAAAGACAAATACGGGAATGAAGAAACCTACGACTGCGATGGAAAGCATGAATTTCAGAAACCATTGGCAGTGCTTGTAAATGGCTACAGTGCCAGCGCGTCAGAGATTTTTGCCGGTGCCGTAAAAGACTACGGAATTGGTACCCTTGTGGGAACCACGACGTACGGAAAGGGAATCGTGCAGGAATTATTTAGTTTTGAGGATGATACGATGATCAAGATCACGACGGCGGAGTATTTTACACCGAGTGGAGAAAACATCCATAAAAAAGGAATTCAGCCGGATGTGGAGGTAGAATATACCTACGATGCGGCGAATCCGACCAGTGACAATCAGCTGCAGAAGGCGCTGGATGTTGTAAAAAGTAAGTGACCCTGAAAATCCGAATCAGGCAGCTGTGATGGATGATCTGCGTTTATACGATGGAGCTCTTTTGGAAGTGAAAAGCGGGGCAGCACTTCAATTCCGTTCGGATTGTGCGCAGACAGAAAGGCTTCATGGAGAGACAAATCCACTGCAGGATTCAGTGCGAGTAGAAGTAGGACAGACAATGACTGCGGGGCGTGATTTTCCAGAGGGGCTTTATAATGTGAAGTCTGAACCGGACTGGAATGATCTTATGATGACACTTCCGGATTCATTTTTATCAGAATTTGCAGCAGATGAAGAACACAGAGTAGAGGTGATTTCGTTTGCACCAAAAGAATTGGAACTCAGTTATGAGAATGTACCGATTCCAAAAGGAACAGAAATACAGACAACAGGGCGGCCGTTACGCTTGAGCCGAGTGAGAAAATTGGTTCTACTGATTATGGAGAGTTTTATAAAGAATAGACAAAAGAAAAATGCAGAGTACGGTCAGACTCTGCATTCCAGGATATAATCGTCCATGACATATCCGTTTCCAATATCCGCTACCTGTGAACGAACCGTCTCAAATCCAAGATGATGATAGACCGCAAGGGTATTCGTATTGTATTTGTTGCACGTAAGCCAGATGGAAGAGAGACCGCGTTGACAGAGAGTTTTTAAATACTGGATCGTTTTTGTAGAGAGGTGTCGGTTTCGCGCCTCTTTTTTTTTAAATAGAGTTTGCTTAGAAACAGTGTAGTTTCTTCTTGATGAATCCCGCAGTACCCGCAAAACTCTGTATTGTCAAAAATCTGAAAATATTCATATCCGGTTTCCATCTGTTCTTTCAGGGCATGAAAAGACTGAAATTTTTCCAGCATATATTCTACCTGCTGTATGCCGATAATGGGAGTGAAGTGCTCATGCCAGATAACAGAAGCAAGATTGGAAATTTCCTGAATCTGTTTGTCAGTATGCACCGGAGTAAGTGAAAAATTCTGTTCCATTTTGAAAACCTCCTTTTCTTTGGAAAGAGTGAATAAGCTGACAGAATTGATTATACCACTTGACAGGAGTATTTTGTATTTGTTTCTTGTTTATAAAAAGTTTATAGAGTTCATAATTTTATTAGCACTCAACTGAAAAGAGTGCTAATTTTCTGTTGACTTTTAAAAACATGGTGTACTAAAATACTTCATAGACAGAAGAAAACCCGCAGGACGGGTGAGTTTGTAAAGAAAGAGGAGTGTTTAGATATGGGAACAAAAAAAGGTAATTTATCTATCGACAGCGAGAATATATTTCCGATCATTAAAAAATGGGTATATTCTGACCATGATATTTTCATTCGTGAATTAGTGTCCAACGGATGCGATGCGATCACAAAATATAAAAAGCTGGATATGATGGGTGAGTGTGAGCTTCCCGATGATTATAAAGGAAAGATTCAGGTCATTGTCAATCCGGAAGAAAAGACGCTGAAGTTCATTGACAACGGGATCGGTATGACAGCAGAAGAAGTGGAAGAGTATATTACACAGATCGCATTTTCCGGTGCCACACAGTTTTTGGAGAAATATAAAGACAAGACGACAGAGGATGAATGATCGGACATTTTGGTCTGGGATTCTATTCTGCGTTTATGGTAGCGGACGAAGTGCAGATTGATACGCTGTCTTATAAAGAGGGTGCAGCCGCAGTACACTGGGTAAGTGAAGGCGGTACAGAGTATGAGATGCAGGAAGGAAACCGTACAGAGGTTGGTACAGAGATTACATTATATCTGAACGAGGACAGTCTTGCATTTGCAAATGAATACCGTGCAAGAGAAGTGCTGGAAAAATACTGCTCATTCATGCCGGTAGAGATTTTCCTCTCCAAGCCAATGCAGAGCCGGAGTATGAGACAATCGATGAGGCAGATGTTCTGGATACGGATGAAGTGGTAGAACATATTACAGAAGAGCCAAAAGAAGGTGAAGAAGGTGAGCCGAAACAGAAAGTTAAAATTGTAAAACGTCCGGTTTCCTTAAGCGATATTCATCCACTCTGGACAAAAAATCCGAGCGACTGCACAAAGGATGATTATATCGAGTTCTACAGAAAAGTATTTATGGATTACAAGGAGCCACTGTTCTGGATTCACCTGAATATGGATTATCCGTTTAATCTGAAAGGAATCCTGTACTTCCCGAAGATCAATACAGAGTATGATTCCATTGAAGGAAAGATCAAACTGTATAACAATCAGGTATTTATTGCAGATAACATCAAAGAAGTGATTCCGGAATTTTTGATGGTATTAAAAGGTGTGATCGACTGTCCGGATCTGCCTCTGAATGTATCCAGAAGTGCACTGCAGAATGATGGATTTGTAACAAAAGTTGCAGACTATATTTCTAAGAAGGTTGCAGACAAACTGAACGGTATGTTCAAAACAGACAGAGAAAATTATGAAAAATACTGGGATGATATCAGTCCGTTTATCAAGTTTGGATGTTTGAAAGATGAAAAATTCGGAGAAAAAGTAAAAGATTCGATGTTGTTTAAGAATCTTGACCACAAATATCTCACTCTGGAAGACTGTATCAAGGCCAATGGCGGAGAAACAGCAGAAGAGACAAAGGCAGAGGAGACAACGGATTCAGAAGAGACGAAAGAGACACCAAAGACTAATATTTTCTACGTGACGAATGAACAGCAGCAGAGTCAGTACATCAATATGTTCAAAGAGCAGGGGCAGGATGCAGTGATCCTGGCACATAATATTGATTCTGCATTCATTACCTATCTGGAGCAGAAGCATGACAATGTAAAATTCCAGAGAATCGATGCAGATGTTCATGAGTCTCTGAAAGCAGAAGTTGCAGAAGAAGAAAAAGAGACATTCCAGAAGAATGCAGACAGTCTGACAGAAATCTTCAGAAAAGTGCTGAATAATGAGAAACTGGATGTCAAAGTAGAAAAATTAAAAGATGAGAATATTGCTTCCATGGCCGTGTTGTCTGAAGAGTCTAGACGTATGGAAGAGATGATGAAGATGTATGGAATGGGTGGTATGGATACCGGTATGTTCGGCGGACAGGCGTCCTTGATCCTGAATGCAGATCATCCACTGGTGCAGTATGTGGTAGAGAACAAAGAAGGTGAGAATGTAGAGCTGATCTGTAAGCAGCTGTATGATCTGGCGCTGCTTGCCCACAAACCACTGAGTCCACAAGAGATGACAGCATTTGTACAGAGAAGTAATCAGATTATGATGCTTTTGACAAAATAAAAAAATATAGGGAGTCCGAAAAAGAAAGGGATTAGAACCATTTCTTTTGGACTCCCTTTTATATTGTTTAGAAAGCTTCGCTTCCCTGTCTTTGTCCCATCCGATGCCAGTTGATGAAACCGTAGATGTCATTTACGAAAAAGGCAATAAAATCACTTTGTAATCTTAAGAAAAACTTTCATAATTTTTAAGATTAAAATGTGGATCTGTCTTATATAATGATATTCGTTGAACTAAAATTACAGATTACAAAATTTCGAAATCCAGTCCTTTTTTCTGGAAAAACTTCTGTACCATGTTGTCCCAGGCGTGTTCCAGCGACTTGTCCATGGAGAAGGATTTGAAAGATGTACCGGTAATGCATTGAAGTCCGGTGGAATCATAGCGGAGATTCAAATAGAGTCCCTGGATGTCATCGGCATTCAGGCCGAGTTTATTCTGCTCGATAAGGCGGGCAATATTTTTCGGAGACAGACTGAATACAAAACGAAATCCAAGCGGAGTCTTTTTCCCTTTGATCAGGGAGAAGCAGTATTCCCGAAGCTGCTTCCAGTAAGCGTATTCAGGGAGTGTGCCCATTTGTTCCAGTTCTTCAGAAGTATAAAGTTTTTTTGAATAAAACCGTCTATTTTGAACGTATTGAATGTCATGATCTCTCCTTCGATCAGAAGGAATGAATCGAAGGTGTCCATCAGAAGAAGATGAGACATACAGGCTTTGACATTCGTCAGTTTTAACGCGATCATAAGGATGTCCTCCTGATAAAAAATATAAGTATTGATTTCTCTATCATACCATAAAAAAGAGAAAAAAACACAGGCAAAAATATTGATTGTAAGAAAATTGTATAGTATCCTATTATAGACTGTATAGTCAAAAAGAAAGGATAACAGCATGAAAAAAGAAGAAAAGACAAAACAGACTTGTGAAAAAATTGTACATGCAGCTACGATCGAGTTTGGAAGCAGATCTTACGATGCGGTTTCGCTGAATGCGATATGCGGTAAGTATCAGATTGCAAAAGGGCTGATCTACCATAATTTTAAAAATAAGGATGAGCTATATCTGTACTGTGTGAAGAAAAGCTTCGAAAGTTGATGAGTTATATGGAAGAAGGGAAAGAAGAGGCAAAGACAGCAAGGGAAGAAATCCGTATTTTTTGGAGAGACGGGAAGTGTTTTTTGCTGAAAATCCGTATGACAGAAATATATTTTTTAATGTGATGTTATATCCGGCAGAGCATTTAAAAGAAGCACTTTTTGGTGTGATGGAAAGATATGATGCTATATAAGAGAGCAATACCGGCATTTGCTGTCCAAGATTCGTTTAAGAGAGGGAATCAGTATGGAAATGGCAGTTAGAATATCTGAGTCTGTTTCAGAATATGTACAATGGATATTACCAGAATAAAGCAAGCCGTACAGGAGATTTTTCCCGATTTATAGAAGAACATAATCTGAAGATATCAGAGTTATTGGATATTATTTTATATGGAATCAGTACAGAAGAGAAGGGCAGTTAATATGGAAGAAATGAAATTTGAAGAATTGACAGAGTTGAAAAGAACCGGAGAGGCTTTTAAGAATCAGCGATGCCGTTTTCAAGAAGCTGATCATGCAGTATCAGTGTGCACTGCTGGAAGTTAAGACAAAATTTGAAGTGTTGAATCACGAATTATCGATCAATTCTGATCAGAATCCAATCTTATCAATGAAAGCAGAATCAAGAAACCGATTAGTATCCTGGAGAAGATGAAAAGAAAAAATATAGAGATCAGTGTACAGGCCATAGAAGAAAATATCTGTGATATTGCAGGTATCCGTGTGATCTGCTGTTTTCCGAAAGATATCTATACGCTTGCGGAAAAAAATATGTGAGCAGGATGATATCAGACTGATCGAGAGAAAGGACTATATCAAGAATCCAAAACCAAACGGTTACAGAAGTCTGCATCTGATTTTGGAAGTACCGGTATTTTTTATGAATGAGAAAAAACCGATGAAGGTAGAAGTGCAGATGCGTACGATCGCGATGGATTTTTGGGCAAGTATAGAACATAAACTGTATTATAAGAAACAGACGGACGGATTTCCGGATTCCGTTTCAGAAGATCTGGGAATCTGCGCAGAACAGCTCCATACGATCGACATGAAAATGCAAGAGATCAGCGAGAGAATCTATCATCAGGAACGTTGACTTTTAAGCATGGAAAACGTATTATAAAATAAGATAAGATGGTAAGAATAAGGGGACAAAAGATACGGATGAAGAGACAGAAAAAAAAGTATGTGATAATCGGAGCCGGTGCAGTCGCAGTGCTTGCTGCAGTTACTCTGATCGCGGAAGGAATCAGCTATTTTTCCGCTGAAACAGTGGACACGAAGGAGGGACTTGCGATCATAAAAGCGGCAGAAAAAGAAAATGTAAAGGATATTGAAAAAAAGATCAACAAGCTGGACACGAAAGACAAGCTGGAAAGTCAGGAAGCAAGTGGTGAGATCAACTATAAGAGCTTATTTTCCAGCTCGGTCGTGATGGGAGATTCGATTTCTGAGGCATTTACAGAGTATGATCTTTTGAATGCATCCAGTGTGGTTGCCAAGATCGGAGTAGAATTGGATGAGCTGGATGATCAGATAAAAACAGTGGCAGACATTAACCCTCAGGTTATTTTTCTTTCCTATGGGATGAATGACGTGATTGCAACAAATGGGGATACGGATTTATTTATCAAAGAGTATAAAGCAGTGATCGACCAGCTGCGTAAAAAATTGCCGGATACAACTTTGTATGTGAATTCTATCTTCCCGGTCAGTGCGGCGAAGCAGGAAGAAAAGCCTGTATTTCAGAAGATTCCGGAGTACAATGCGGCACTGCAGAAGATGTGTGATGAGAATCAGATTGCATTTTTAGATAATACTTCGTTGGTTTCAGATACTTATTATGAAGAGGATGGAATTCATTTCAAGGCGGATTTTTATCCAATCTGGCTCAAACGTATGGCGGAGGTAGCAACTTTATGACAGATAAGATAAAATCTCAAAAAAACAGTGGTGATCAAGTATGCACTGGTGGCAGTGATCGTTGTTTACGTGGCACTGTTACTGATTTTCACCAGCGGCAGTACGAAGAGCTTTGCTGCGGTAGAGAAAAAAGTAGAGGCATCTCTGGATACGAAGGCTATGAAAAAAGCAGGAGTGCAGGGCTGAAGCGCTATTATGGCTCAACAGTGCAGATTATGAAGGTGTAATGCTCTACACGGCAGAATCCAGTATGTCAGCACAGGAGATCTTACTGGTCAAAACAAAGACCACGGAACAGGCAGAAGAGGTAAAGGCAGCTGTAGAACAGCGCCGTGCGAACAGAAGGAATGACTTTGACGGTTATGCGCCTGACCAGGTGCAGCTTTTGGATGAAGCTCAGATTTCTGTAAGAGGGAAGTTCGTATTTTACGCAGTCTCTCCAAAGCAGAGACTTATAAGTCTGTTTTTCAAAAAGTTTATAGAAACGCAGGGGGAACAAAAGATGCTGTTTAGCAGTATAACATTTTTATTTGTATTTCTGCCGATTGTACTGGCAGTATATTTTCTTGTTCCGTATCGGTTCAAGAATCTGTCATGCTGATCGCAAGCCTTTTCTTTTATGCATGGGGAGAGCCTGTTTATGTCATTTTGATGATTCTATCCATTTGTCTGAACTATGTGTGCGGTCTGGATATTGCCGAAAAGGCAGATGATGACAGAAAAACGAAACAGTCTGATTTTTGCGGTGGTTGTAAACCTGCTGCTTCTTGGCTTTTTCAAATATTACGGCTTTTTGATGGAATCCGTAAATGCAGTTCTTCCGTTTGATATTCCATACAGAGAACTGCCGCTTCCGATCGGGATTTCTTTTTATACATTTCAGGCGCTTTCCTACATTATCGATGTATATCGGGGGGAGGTAAAGCCGCAGAAAAAGCTGATGTATTTTGCACTTTATATTTCTATGTTCCCGCAGCTGATCGCAGGACCGATCGTGCGGTATGTGGATATTGAGGAGCAGTTGGAGCACAGATTTATGAACCTGACCAAGTTCGGACAGGGAGCCATGTATTTTATGCGGGGACTTGCCAAAAAGGTAATTCTTGCAAATACGACAGGAGCGGTTTTGAGCAGATCGCAGCGATGCATCTGGCAGCTATTCGGTGATGACTGCGTGGATCGGATGTATTTCTTATGCATTCCAGATTTATTTTGATTTCGGCGGATATTCGGATATGGCGATCGGTCTTGGAAAGATGTTCGGATTTGAGTTTTTGGAGAACTTCCATTACCCGTATGTATCTACGAGTGTGACAGAATTCTGGAGAAGATGGCATATATCTCTGAGCACCTGGTTCCGTGAGTATGTGTATATTCCACTGGGAGGAAACCGCAAAGGAGATTCCAGAACGATCACCAATCTTCTGATCGTCTGGATGCTGACCGGATTCTGGCATGGTGCGGCATGGAATTTTGTCGCATGGGGACTGTATTATGGAATTATATTGATTCTGGAAAAATTTGTATGGGGACAATATGTGGAAAAGTGGCCGGGTGCAGTACGGCATATTTATGCGATGGTGCTGATACTGATCGGATGGGTACTGTTCTTTAGCCCGTCACTTGGTTATGCCCTGAAGTATGTAGGTGTGATGTTTGGAATCGGTGCCAGCGGGCTTATGGACAAGCTGGGCTGGTTTTATCTGCTCTCCAACTGGCTGATCTATCTGATGGCAGTGCTGGGATCCTCCTCCATTGGATACAGACTGATGAGAAATATTCAGAGGGCTCCTGGAAGCAGAGTTGGAAAATATATAATGACAGGTGTGATGTATCTGGTCATGTTTGCACTTTCGCTGGCATTTCTGGTGACACAGTCATTTAATCCGTTTTTATATTTTAGATTTTAGGTGAGCATATGTCAGAAAGAAGAAAAACAAGGAAAAGAAAAAGAATCGAATATATGATCGGAATCGGATTCCTTATCTGTGTATTCGGGATCGGGATCATCAATCTGCTCCTTCCGTCAAAAAAAATCTCAGAAGAGGAAAACCGCGGATTGCAGCAAAAGCCGGAGCTTTCAGTCAGCGCGGTTACTTCCGGGAGCTATATGGATCAGTATGAGAAGTATCAGGCCGATCAGTTTATGGGAAGAAATATGTGGCGCAGTCTGAAAGTCGGATTCAGCAGACTGGCAGGAAGTAAAGAGGAAAATGGTGTTTTTATCGGGAAAAAAGGACAGCTTTTGGAAGACATTGCAGTTCCCGATCAGGATGTATTGAAAGCAAATATGAAAGCCATCCAGAGTTTTAGTCAGAAATATTCTGATATTCCGGTGAATATGCTGTTAGTTCCGGATGCGGCGAATATTTTAAGCGACAGGCTTCCGTTTACCGCTACAGTTGCCGATCAGAGCCAGTATATCGCACAGGTGAAAAAAGAACTGGGGGACAGTGTACAGTGGATCGATGCGGTAAAGCCATTGACCAGACACAGTGATGAGAAGATTTATTATAAAACAGACCATCACTGGACGGCAAAAGGGGCATACTACGTTTTTCAGGAAGCAGCCAGGACATTGAACCTGGAAGAACAGGAGACAGAATATGCTTCTTATCCGATCACAACGGATTTTAATGGTTCATTGGCATCTAAGAGCGGATGCCGTCTGAATGAGAAAGAGCAGATTGATATTTATGTACCAAAGACAGAAGACAATGATGTTGTCGTCAACTATGTGGATGAGCAGAAGAAAACAGCGTCTTTGTATGATTCATCGAAATTAAACAGCAGAGATAAATATGCAGTGTACCTGGGAGGCAACTTTTCTGTAGTGGATATCCGCACGGTATCGGAGAGCAATCGAAGACTTTTACTGATCAAAGATTCTTATGCGAATTCATTTGTTCCGTTCCTTACACCGTATTTCCGGGAGATCGTGATGGTAGATCCGAGGTATTATTCCGGTACGATCGGGGATATTATGGATACGTATGAAATTACAGATACATTGTTTTTATACAGTGCCAACATATTTCTACAGGACAATAATATAAGCGGGGTATTGAGCAGTGAATAATCGGATTTTGCAGGAATATCAAAAGACGAAGGAAGAGGTTCGCCTGAATAAATATTTAAGCGAAGCGGGGGTATGTTCCCGCAGAGAAGCGGACAGGCTGATCGAGAGCGGCCGGGTGAGTGTGGACGGAAAGCGTGCACAGACCGGAATGAAGATTGTTCCGGGGCAGGTCGTAAAAGTCGGAAAGAAAGTAGTTTCAAAGCAGGATGAGATGGTCGTGCTGGCAGTGAACAAACCGGCGGGAATCGTCTGTACAGAAGAGCGCAGGGAAAGAAACAGTATTGTGCGTTTTCTGGATTACCCGATCCGGATCACGTATGTAGGGCGTCTGGATAAGGACTCTAAAGGACTGCTTCTGATGACCAACAACGGTGATATCATCAATAAGATGATGCGTGCGGGAAACCGGCATGAGAAAGAATATAAGGTGACGGTGGATAAAGAAATCACGCAGGAGTTTCTGGAAAAAATGGCATCCGGTGTACCGATTTTAGATACGGTGACACGTCCGTGTAAAGTAGAAAAAATCGGAAAATATACATTTTCGATCATTTTGACACAGGGGCTGAACCGCCAGATACGCAGAATGTGTGAGGCACTTGGATATCAGGTGAGAGAGCTGATCCGGGTGAGGATCATGAATATCCATCTGGGGCGTCTGAAAGAGGGAGAATACCGGAAGCTGACAGATGCAGAATTGAATGAATTGTATGATCAGATTAAGGATTCTTCCAATGAAACTGTGATATAAAAAGTAAAGGGACTCTAAATATGGAAGCAAAAAAGAAAAGAATGCAGGAACTCGTAGAACTTCTGAACCGTGCCAGACGTGCATATGAGCAGGAAGACACGGAGATCATGAGCAACTATGAGTATGACAGATTATATGACGAACTGGAAGGACTGGAGCGGGAGCTGGGGACGACTCTTGCATCCAGTCCTACGGTTAATGTGGGATATGAGGTGCTCAGTGAGCTGCCGAAGGAGCGGCATGAAAAACCGATGCTCTCACTGGATAAGACAAAAGACGTGGAACAGCTGAAATCATTTTTAGGAGAGCAAAAGGCCGTGATCTCCTGGAAGATGGACGGACTGACGATCGTTCTGACATATCAGAACGGGCGGCTTCAAAAAGCGGTCACAAGAGGAAATGGAGAGGTGGGAGAAGTCATCACCAACAATGCGAAGGTATTTCGCAATCTTCCTCTTCAGATCCCGTATCAGGGAGAACTGATCCTGCGTGGGGAAGCCGTGATTGGATATAAGGATTTGAGCGTATCAACGAGCAGATCGAGGATGTAGATGCAAGATATAAGAATCCGAGGAATCTGTGCAGTGG
>ENA-OQER01000798-OQER01000798.1-human-gut-metagenome-genome-assembly--contig:-NODE-798-length-16510-cov-2.037112_pt1 | contig 16510 bp, 25 predicted proteins | sample MGYA00242797_ERZ504639 | MGnify/ENA primary metagenome ERZ504639 (study PRJEB26092, sample SAMD00036306) | human gut metagenome | host: Homo sapiens | study: EMG produced TPA metagenomics assembly of...
ATTCAAGAATGCCAGAGGCATTCTTTGCTGCATTACAATCATCCTTTTTCTTCTTTTTTCTTTTCATGGAAGAAGCGTAGACTTTTCCTGCACTTAAGGCGGTCATTGAAGGCACTGCTGCCAGTTCCTCTTCGCTCGCCTCGCGGATCGCTTCCAGGGAGAGGAAATGACGCATCAGAGCCTTTCTTCTTGCCGGACCGATACCGTCAATGTCATCCAGGATCGAATGTACCTGATCTTTGCTTCGCAGGGAGCGGTGATACTCGATGGCAAAACGGTGGGCTTCATCCTGCACGCGGGTGATCAGTTTAAATCCCTCGCTGTCGCGGTCGATCGGGATCTCTACGTTATTATAGTACAGGCCTCTGGTGCGGTGCCGGTCATCTTTTACCATACCGCAGACCGGGATGTCAAGATCCAGCTTTTCCAGAACGCCAAGTGCGATATTGACCTGACCGCGGCCGCCGTCCATCATGATCAGATCCGGCAGTTTTCCGAAACTGTCATACTCTTTTTTCTCAGGGTCACTCTCGTGTGTAAAACGTCTTGTCAGGACTTCTTCCATGCTTGCGTAGTCGTTTGGCCCCTGCACGGTTTTGATACGGAATTTGCGGTAATCGCTTCGTTTTGGTTTGCCGCGTTCAAAGACTGCCATGGATCCGACCGACTCGAAACCGCTGATATTGGAAATATCATAGGCTTCCACTCGTACCAGATCTGGCAGATCCAGCCAGCCGGCAATTTCTTTCATCGCCCCGATTGTGCGTCCTTCTTCTCGTTTGATACGATCTTTGTCCTGTCGCAGGACAATCTCTGCATTCTGCGTGGCAAGCTCAACCAGTTTTTCCCTGGTACCTTTTTTCGGTACTTGATGTGCACCTTCTGCCTTTTCGCTTTCCGAGCCACTCTTCTAAGACGGACTGATCTTCGATCTCACACGGGATCATGATCTCCCTTGGAATAAACGGCGTGCCGGAATAGAACTGCTTCATAAAACTGGAAATCACGATATTCTGCGAATCGTGCGGTGCGATCCGCAGGAAGAAATGGTCTCTGCCGATCAGCCTGCCCTGTCTGATAAAAAATACCTGGCTACTGCGTCGCTGCCGTCCATTTTCACGGCGATCACATCTTTGTCCTCGCCGTCGCTGCTTGTGATCTTCTGCTTCTGTGCGATCTGGCTGACGCTGTTTTTGAGGTCACGCCAGGTCGCTGCCTCCTCGTACTCCATACGCTCCGAGGCATCCAGCATCCTCTTTTCGAGCATTTTCAGGATTGGTCCGTAGTTTCCATTCAGAAAATCCATCGCTCCGTTTAAGGATCTGCGGTACTCTTCCTGACTGATATAGCCCTGACATGGTGCATCACACTGTTTGATGTGATAATTCAGACAGGGGCGTTCTTTTCCGATATCCTGCGGCAGTCTGCGATTACAGGTACGGACTTTGTAGATCTTACGGATCAGCTCGATCGTATCTTTGACTGCCCCGGCACTGGTGTACGGTCCGTAATATTTATTTTTATCCTTTTTCATGCTCCTTGAAACAAAATCCGAGGATATGCCTCCGATGTCGTTACTTTTATAAATGGATAAGTCTTATCATCCTTGAGCATCGTATTGTACTTCGGGCGGTGTTCCTTGATCAGATTGCACTCCAGAACCAGTGCCTCCAGCTCGGAATCCGTCACGATATACTCAATCTGGCGATCCTTGTGACCATCTGCTCGATTTTGGCACCTTTATTGCGGCTGGTCTGAAAATACTGCCGCACCCTGTTCTTCAGGCTGATCGCCTTGCCCACATAAATAATGGCATCTCTGTCATCATGCATAATATAAACTCCCGGCTTAGCGGGAGCTTTTTAATTCTTCCTGAATATCAAACATCTGCTTTTACATCCTCACTTACTCGGTTGCGGTGTCTGCTGTGTTCTCTTTTGAAAGATTTACTTTTGTGCTGTTTTCTTCGGTCTGTATTTCGCTGTTTTTCTGTGCTTCTTCTGCCTGTACTTTACGCAGGATCTCCATAAATTCCTTTCCGGTGATCGTCTCTTTCTCGATCAGGAAAGCGGCGATGTGATCCAGAATGCTGCGGTTTGCCGTAAGCATGTCTTTTGCTTCCTTATATGCCTTTTTGAGCATGGCAGTGATCTCTTTATCGACCTCGGCCTGTGTCACCTCACTGCAGTCCAGAACCGTCTGATTATCGAGGTACTGGTTTGCCGCACGCTCCAGACCGGTCAGTCCGAATTTCTCAGACATACCGTAGCGTGTGATCATTGAGCGGGCAATGGAAGTTGCTTTCTCGATATCATTGGATGCTCCGGTTGTCACCGAACCAAATACGATCTCCTCTGCTGCACGGCCGCCGGTAAATTCTACCAGTCTCGCCCACAGTTCTTCTTTTGTATAGAGCATTTCTCCTCTTCTGGAATGTTCATGACATATCCGAGTGCTCCGGATGTACGCGGAACGATCGTGATCTTCTGTACTGGCTCTGCATCTTTTTGCAGTGCACTGACCAGTGCGTGTCCGACTTCATGATAGGAACGATCTCCCGCTCTTTTTTGCTCAGGATCTTGTTTTCTTTTCTTTCCCATCTCAACCAGCTCGACTGCTTCCGATAAATCTGCCTGAGATACGGCACTTCTTCCTGCTTTTACAGCAAGGATGGCTGCTTCATTGACCATATTTGCTAGGTCTGATCCGACAGCTCCGGCTGTTGCCAGGGCGATTTCTTTGAAATTGACCGTCTCATCAAGATTAACGTTCTTTGCGTGTACACGCAGAATATCTTCTCTTCCTTTGAGATCCGGGCGGTCTACGATCACTCGGCGGTCAACGTCCCGGACGCAGAAGTGCAGAGTCCAGAACTTCCGGACGGTTCGTTGCTGCAAGGATCAGCACACCTTTGGAGGAATCAAAACCATCCATCTCCGCAAGCAGCTGGTTCAGTGTCTGCTCACGCTCGTCGTTTCCGCTGCCATAACGGCTGTCACGGCTCTTACCGATCGCATCGATCTCATCGATAAAAATGATACACGGTGCACTCTTTTTGGCCTCTTCAAACAGGTCTCGCACACGCGATGCACCGACACCGACAAACATTTCCACGAAATCGGAACCGGAAATGGAGAAGAACGGCACGTGTGCCTCTCCTGCGACTGCCTTTGCCAGCAGTGTCTTACCGGTACCCGGAGGGCCGACAAGCAGTGCTCCTTTCGGCAGCTTCGCTCCGATCTTCACGTATTTCTGCGGATCTTCGAGAATCCTACGACTTCCTGAAGCGATTCTTTGCTTCATCCTGTCCGGCAACATCCTGGAAGGTCACACCGGTTTCCTTCTCGCCGTAAACTTTTGCCTTGCTCTTGCCGACACCCATGACTCCGCCGCCTGATCCCATACGACGCATGAAAAAGTAGAAAATAAATCCGATCATAACCAGCGGCAGAACATTTGCCACGATATTTAAGATCAGGTAAGAAGAATTGTCCGGTACGGTTTTGGTACACTGTACGCCTGCCTTGAGCAGTCGGTCTGTCAGTGTCGGATCGTCCATGATACCGGTATAACAGGTGATCTTCACACCCGGGATTGGCTGATTTTTCAGGTTGATGTCGATTCGATTGGAACCGATCTCTACAGATTCGACCTCTCCGCGGTCAACCATGTTAATAAACTGATTATAAGTGATCTCACGCTCGGTTGTATCTTTTACCATGCTGGTAACGATATTCGTGGCAAGCATCACAATCAAAGTAATCACCAGAAAAACCAGAATGCTTTTGCCGCCGCCTTGCTTTTTCCCATTGTTCTTATTGCGACCATTGTCCGGCTGTTTTTGTCCACCCGGTCCCTGTGGTCTGCCAGGACCGCCGCCCTGCATCTGATTGTTGTCCATTTTTGTCCTCCTCATATGCAAACTCCAACTTATCCCATTATAAGTACAGTTTCAGAAGAAATCAATATATAGATTGTGAAAAAAAGCTCACAATTATGAATCTTTTCTAAAAAAACGGTAGCCGAACGGGTATGATTTATTGTATACTAGTGCAAGAGTTACTTTGTAACAAGGAAATGCACGCCGGTTCTTGCGTGCATCCGACTTGAATTTTTAGGAAAGGTTCTTAATCATATGAAAAAAGGATTTGACAACGAAAAATATCTTGCTACACAGTCTCGCTGTATCCGCGAGCGTATTGACAAATTCGGAGACAAACTTTATCTGGAATTTGGCGGAAAGTTATTTGATGACTACCACGCTTCCCGTGTACTGCCGGGATTTGAGCCGGATTCCAAGCTTCAGCTTCTGATGCAGCTGTCCGAGCACGCAGAGATCGTCATCGTCATCAGTGCGGTGGATATTGAAAAAAATAAAATCCGCGGCGACCTCGGCATCACTTACGATACCGATGTACTGCGTCTGATCGACTCTTTCGAAGAACGTGGACTTTTTGTCGGAAGTGTCGTTATCACAAAATACTCTGGACAGACCAGTGCAGACCTGTTTAAACAACGTCTGATCAAACTCGGCATCAAGGTTTACACCCTCTATATGATTCCGGGTTATCCGAATAATGTTTCTCATATCGTAAGTGATGAGGGATTCGGTAAAAATGACTACATCGAAACTTCCCGCCCTCTGGTGGTGATCACTGCCCCTGGTCCTGGAAGCGGAAAGATGGCTACCTGCTTATCTCAGCTTTATCAGGAGCATCGCAGAGGTATCCGTGCCGGATATGCGAAATTCGAGACTTTCCCGATCTGGAACATTCCGCTGAAACATCCGATCAACCTGGCATATGAGGCAGCAACGGCTGACCTGAACGATGTCAACATGATCGATCCGTTCCATCTGGAAGCTTATGGATTTACCACGGTAAACTACAACCGCGATGTGGAAATCTTCCCGGTTTTAAAAGCAATGTTTGAAAAGATCTACGGCGAAAGCCCTTATCAGTCTCCGACTGACATGGGCGTCAACATGGCCGGGAACTGCATCTGCGATGATGCACTCTGCCAGGAAGCTTCCCGCCAGGAGATCATCCGCCGCTACTTCAACGCACTGAACGGACTTCTGACCGGACGCAATCAAGAAGAGGAAGTTTATAAGATCGAGCTGATCATGAACCAGGCCGGCGTTACTGCAACCGACCGCAAGGTTGTTCCGGCTGCAAGACGTGTCGCAGAACTGACCGGTGCTCCGGCTGCTGCTATAGAACTGCCGGACGGCAGGATCATCACCGGAAAGACTTCTGACCTGCTCGGTGCCGCTTCTGCGGTTCTGTTAAATGCCTTAAAAGAGCTTGCCGGCATTGACCACGAGAAAAATATCATTGCACCGGAATCTCTGGAGCCGATTCAGCGTCTGAAAACTGCTTACCTCGGAAGCCGCAATCCGAGACTGCATACCGATGAGGTCCTGATCGCCCTGTCCATCAGTGCCGCCGCTCATGAAGATGCTGCTCTGGCTATGAAACAGCTGCCGAAACTTGCCGAATGCCAGGCACATACTTCTGTTATGCTCTCCCCGGTGGATATCAAAAAGCTGAAACAGCTCGGTATCCAGTTCACCATGGAAGCAAAATATGAGAACAACAAAAACTATCACTAAAATTTCTTTGCATTTTTTTAAAAATCCAGTATGATTTACTGGATTTTTTTCTTTGCATAGTGTATAATTTTTTCCCGTATTTTTTTTTAGGAACTTAATATCTGGTCAAAAAAAATGCGTGTTTTGTGCACAGAACGGAGGAAATTATGTCAGTAAAATATGTATTTGTAACAGGAGGTGTTGTTTCCGGACTGGGAAAGGGTATCACAGCCGCATCCCTCGGACGACTTCTGAAAGCACGTGGCTACAAAGTAACGATGCAGAAATTCGATCCTTATATCAATATCGACCCGGGAACGATGAATCCGATCCAGCATGGTGAGGTATTTGTAACCGACGACGGTGCTGAGACAGACTGGACCTTGGACATTATGAGCGTTTTATCGACGAAAGTCTGACGAAAAATTCCAATGTCACAACCGGTAAGATTTACTGGTCCGTTCTGCAGAAAGAACGCCGCGGAGATTTCGGCGGTGGAACGGTACAGGTCATCCCTCATATCACCAATGAGATCAAGAGCCGTTTCCATCGCGATTTACATCAGACGAAACCAGCATTGCGATCATTGAAGTTGGCGGTACGGTCGGCGATATCGAAAGTCAGCCGTTCCTGGAATCCATCCGTCAGTTCCAGCACGATGTCGGACATGAAAATGCGATCCTGATCCACGTTACTCTGATCCCTTACCTGCGTGCCTCAGGTGAAATGAAAACCAAGCCGACACAAGCAGCGTAAAGGAGCTCCAGGGTATGGGAATCCAGCCGGATGTGATCGTATGCCGTTCCGAGCTTCCGCTTGACAATGGCATCAAGGACAAGATCGCACTGTTCTGTAATGTGCCAAGTGACCATGTTCTGCAGAATCTTGATGTGGAATATCTCTACGAAGCACCGCTTGCATGGAAAAAGAACATCTGGCACAGGTTGTCTGCGACTGCCTGAAGCTTGACTGCCCGGAGCCGGATCTGGAAGACTGGAAAGCTATGGTAAATGCGCTGCGTCATCCGACAAAAGAAGTAAATATCGCTCTGGTAGGCAAATATATCCAGCTGCACGATGCTTACATCAGTGTTGTGGAAGCCCTGAAACACGGCGGTATCGCACAGCATGCGACTGTAAATATCAAGTGGGTGGATTCCGAACTGCTCAACAACAGTAACGTCGAAGAAGTGCTCGGTGATATGGATGGCATCCTGGTACCTGGCGGTTTCGGTGACCGTGGCATCGAAGGCAAGATCACGGCAATCGAATTTGCCCGTATCCGCAAGATCCATTCCTTGGGCTCTGCCTTGGCATGCAGTTATCGGTTGTTGAATTCGCCCGCCATGTGGTTGGCTACAATGACGCACACAGCATCGAACTGGATCCTAATACTACCCATCCGGTCATTGCACTTCTGCCGGAGCAGGACGGCATCGAGGATATCGGCGGTACCTTAAGACTTGGTTCTTATCCTTGTGTACTGGATAAATCTTCCCTGGCTTATAAGCTTTACGGTGAAGAAACGATCCATGAACGTCATCGTCATCGTTATGAATTTAACAACGATTACCGCAAAGTGCTCACAGAAAACGGCATGATGCTCTCCGGTATTTCTCCGGATGGACGTATCGTGGAAATGGTAGAACTTCCGGATCACCCGTTCTTCATCGGAACACAGGCTCATCCGGAACTGAAGTCCCGCCCGAACCGTCCGCATCCGCTGTTCCGTGGATTCGTAGAAGCCGCTGTCGCAAAACACGAAGCAGAATAGATATGATGCCAGGGATTGTGGGAGTGCGACGCACGGAACAATCCGCAGGCATCATAAATCTCACATCACAAAGTAACGAAAAGCTGGGGTATATCTTTCGATTATACTCCAGCTTTATTTCATATCAAGCGGATATTCGCAATCCGCTTTGCTACTTGGATCCGTAAAATCCACTCAGCGGTAAAAGGCATTGTATACGCCTCCGCTGTACATAGCCACACTGCGGTATTTTGCCAGTTCACTGACCGTAACTAACTGATAACCGGATGCGATCAGTTTCGGGATCAGCACTTCTGCTGCATCCACAGACGGGCTGTGGATATCGTGCATCAGGATGATCGAACCGTCTTTCACTTCATTCATAACCACATTTATCGTATTCTTGGCGTTTCTTGTCTTCCAGTCCAGGGTATCAATGCTCCACAGGATCAGCGGTGCTCCCGCATTGATCTGCACATTGCTGTTGTAGGCTCCATACGGCGGACGCACTAGCGTCGCATTGTGGCCGGTGAGTGCACGGATCTGAGCATTTGTGCTGCTGATCTCACTCTGTATGGAACTGCCGTTTAAAGATGAAAGGCTTGCATGATCCAGGTGTGATTTCCGATCTCGCATCCCTGTTTTGCCATCTGCTGTATCGTATCCGGATAATTTGCGATACTCGTCCAACCCAGGAAGAAAGTCGCTGCTGCCCGGTTGTTCTTCAGGCATTTTAACAGACGGTCGGTATAAGGTCCCGGACCATCGTCAAACGTCAGTGCCACCATCTTTCCTTTCGGGTTGATCAGCCGCTCTTTGATCTTTTTGTCCTTATGATAAACACCTTTTTTGTCAAAATAATAAGCTTTGTTGCCAATGTAACGGCTCTTTGTCACTTTGACGCCTTTTTCATCGATATAGTACTTTTTGCCTTTTACTTTGACCCAGCTGCTTACCACTCGCTTTCCTTTTGCATCTACATAGGCATAACCGGTCTTTGTCCTGATCCAAGACGCTTTCTTCATGGCACCGTTTTTGCCGAAATAGTACCAGTGCTTTCTGATCTTCTGCCATCCGGTGACCATCGCTCCCTTTTTGCCAAGATAGTACGTCTTTCCATTGCGATAGCGGAACAGCCCCTGGCGGCGGAAACCGTTTTTATCAAAATAATAATATCTGCCTTTTATGTTTGCCCAGGTCTTTGTTGCATAAGTCTTATCCTGTAAAAGAAACCGAACCTTTCCGTGCTGTTTTACCCATTTTCCAGAAAGCTTCGGTGCTTTTTTAACATTTTCAGAGGAAGTGTCTCACTTTGGCCGGTCGTTTCGGACTGCTGTGTAGTCTCAGGCTGCCTCTGCATCTCGGACTCCTGCGGCGTTTCACTTTGCCGCACGGTCTCAGACTCCTGTACACTTCCTGCCTGATCTGCAATCTCTGCCGCATTTGCTCTCTGTATCCCCCCGGCTCCTGCGGCGAACATGGCTGCTGCCATGCCAAAAGCGACTGCATATCTTTGTATTACTTTTTTTAACATCTGCAATTACTGGATAAAAGCTTTGAACTTTTCGTCAATCAAAGCTTCATCGTTTGTATTTGCACACAGCTCTAATGGTTTTTCCATGTCCAGACTGAAAATGCCCATGATGATTTTGCATCTACCAGGTATTTGCCCTGTGCCAGATCTACATCAAAATCCATATGTCCGCAGATTCTGTTGAACTCCTGAACATTTGCTACATTGCCAAGTACGATATTTCTTTTTACCATAACAATTCTCCTTTCCCGGTATCAGATACCACGCTTTATTGAAAGGAAACTATCTGTTTCCCTTATCTCTTAGCATACCATTATCTGAAAATAAGGTCAACCATAAAAAACCTTACACTGCAAACAATGCACTGACTGCCCCGAGCAGTCCTGCGGATGCAAGTCCCATGATGATGCCGGCGAGCATAACGCCAAGCATGACTGCGATGATACTGGACTTAAAATCCATATCCAGAAAGCTTGCCGCAAGTGTTCCGGTCCATGCTCCGGTTCCCGGAAGCGGAATACCTACGAACAGCAGCAGTGCCACAAACAGGCCTTTTCCTGCTGTTGCCTGAAGTTTCTTTCCGCCTTTTTCACCTTTCTCGATACAGTAGGTGAAGAACTTCCGATGACCGGTTTGTCGGCTCCCCAGAGCAGTACTTTTCTGGCAAACAGATAAATGAACGGCACCGGAAGCATATTTCCGAGGATTGCTATGATGTAGGACGGCACATACGGCAGTCCCTGGGCTATGGCATATGGAATCGCTCCTCGAAGTTCGATCAGCGGAACCATTGATATGAAAAATACAATAATATAAGACATACGTTATCCTTTCCTGTTTCTGTATCATTCAGCAGTCCATTTGGCTGATCATGATACCCCTTTTATGGATGCCGGACGGCACCGATTTCTGGTCACAATATTCGTATGATAAGCTGATTTGCCGGAAATGTCAAGCAATTACCGGCTCTGCTTATCCTTTTGTGCCCTGTGATCTGCCGGAGATCCTGTCCGGTGTTTCAGGAGAGGACTTCAGCTGCATCTTCCATTTCTGAAACAGATTCTTTTCATTTAATATCTGTTTTTGGGTACTCATAAGAAATGCCCGGACTTCTTCTGCCTGTTTTTCTTCCATGGCATGGCTGCTGTATGCGGCTTTTTCTGCCAGTCTTGTCACTTTCCGATACTGATCTGCCATCTCGGAGCTATACTTTCTGCTCAGTTCTTCGCAGATCTGATATCTGGAGCCTCCCTTTATCCGACTCCGTCGTACATAAGCCAGCACCTTAGCTGTGCATAACAGCTTCGGATCGCCTGTGAGGCATCTTTCGAATACATCGCCCGATTCTTTTCTTTCCATTTTTTGCGGTATTTTAAAATCTGATAAGCGATCCACAGGATCAGTGCCAGTATCAGCAAAAGGATCACAACGATCAGAATTTTCCGGACCGGCAGCTGTTTTCTGCCTTTCCTGGTTTCCGGCTTTGTCTGCTCTTCATCTTTGATCTGTTCTGCTGTGTCCGTCTGCTCAGAAGCTCCCTGATTTTGTGCTCCCTGCCAGGAAACCGTCTCGAAATCCGGGCGTTCCATCTTATCGAGATACGGCGGCGTCACTTCCATCGGGATCCATCCGATGCCGTCCTGATAGATTTCCACCCATGCATGGGCCTCTTTTCCAGTCACATAGATCGTTCCGTCATCCTGAGCATTTTCTGCCATCTCCGGCGTGACCAGATAACCCTCGACATAGCGTGCCGGGATTCCGAAGCAGCGGTACATCAGAACAGCCGCCGATGCATAATGCACGGAATAGCCTTTCTTCTCCGTCATCAGAAAATCGGTCACAAAATTTCCGGTCTTTGCATCTGTTTTCTGATCTTCTCCGGATGCATCTGTATTCTTCGGATCGATCTCTTCTGTATAAGTGATGTTCTCATTTAAATATCCGGTAATCCTGGTATTTGCCTCTTCATAGGAAATATGAGACGTAACATTTTCGCTGTCTTTCTCATCCGAATCAGAAGCAAGCACTTTTGTAAGCATCTGTTTCAGAGAATCCGGTACCTGCAGATACTGGTCATATACATATGCATTGTAGCTGTTTTCGCATTTTTTGTATTCTGCAAATGCCTCCGTATCCTGATCCTGATAATATACGGATGCGATCTGCGGATACTTTCTGATCAGATTGCTGTGTACCGGAAACGAAATCGTCTTTTGCGGCCGGAATCCTTCCGGGATCAGGCGGTCATCTCCAAAACTTCGGACATTTTCCAGCGTATCCGGAAGCGTACTCAGCTCATACGGCACATAAGCATATTTCCGGCTCGCACCAATGGTCGTGACCGTCATATTTCCGGTGTCATCGTCTGCAGGATTTTCCAGCTGATAAAGAGCGGTAAGCTGCTGAAGCCCGGAAACGTTTTCTTTGTGAAGCCAGTAAAACAGATCTTTTTTATCATAAATTTCATCTGCATCCTGTTGTTTCCAGCCGTCTTCTGTGTAAATACTGCCGACAAATCCACGAAGATAGAGAGAATCCGGATGTTCCATGGTCACTTTCAGAGCGGCTTCATCGGTCAGTTTCAGGTTTCCAAGCCTCCGGAACTGTCCTTCCGGCAGGGAATCCACCGTCTTTTTCCCATAACGGATCTGTTCTGCAAATTTCTGTACTTTCTGCGAGAACGGATTGTCTGGCGAAAAACTCGAAGCTTTTCCCCGAAGCATGAAAAATCCGGCTGCCGTCACTGCCGCAAATAACACAAGTAGCATCACATCTGTCTGTAACTGTGCCAGACCTTTTTCTTTTTTCCGAAAGGCAACAAGGCAGAGAAAACCTACATAGATCAGAAGCACCGGAAAAAGAACTGCTTCTTTCTGCCAGATCAGAAGCAGAACTCCCGGAATAAGGCTGACGAGAATCATTCCGATGCAGCTTTTGCTGACCCTTAAAAATTCCAGAAGAGCTGCCAGAACCATGCCTGCTGTCACATAAAAAACGGCTGTGACAAATGGCTGCAAAGGTTCGGAAATCGTAAGTGCATAATCCGGCTCAAAGGTTCGCATATTTCTCCCGATCGTCTCAAGCAGCCCGTTTCCGGCGATCAGTGCTCCCTGAAAGATCCAGCCCTTTCGGATCGTAAAGCTGATCAGAAAACAAAGAATTGCCGCTGCCAGAATTTCATGCACGATTTTCCGTATGAATTTCTTTTCTTTTTGTCCATTTACAAGAACGGCCATCACAAGTAGAATCGCTCCCACACTGCCAGAAAGAGTCATCGTCAGAGATGCCCTGCAAAACTGCATCACCATAAGATACCATCCGACATAAATGCAGAAACAGGCAAGTGCTTCTCCGACATTTTCTTTCTGGTTTTCCGACTTCTCTGCAACCTGAACGTACAGTTCTGTTTCTTGCTTTTTTTGAATTTTTCTGTGTTTCTTCATGTTTCACTCCTAAATCAGCAGGATACCGACATCTTCTCCTGGCCGTACGGTCTGGAAACTGCACTGCCATGCAAAGAATCTGCCAGATTTCCCGGATCTTCTGCGGTAAAATAGAGAATATGTCCAAATGGCTGTTCCTGATATTTCTGTGCATATTCCTGCAAGCCTGTGAATGTTTTTTCTTTTCTCTCCAGTGAAAGTAAGCCGTGTATGATCTGGGCAAGGTTATCTGCGGAGTCGATTTCTTCCATACAAAGCTGCTCTTTTTTCTGATCGTACCAGCCGATCTTGTGATGCATCCCTTTCTCCGTCAGATTTTCGGAAACGGAGATCAATTTTTCCATCAGTTCTGCCTGATCTGAAGTTCTGCTATCCCCGGTCAGTTTTGCTGTCTCAAAAAACAGAAGCACTGCATTTTCTACCGGAAGTCCCGGTTCCTTCACATAAAGTTCTCCCAGTTTCTGTGAGATTTTCCAGTGAATCATCTTCGTGCTGTCACCTGGCTGGTATTCCCGGATCCCGAAGGTTTCTCCCGGATCGTCCCCTTTTTTCTGTTCGGAATATTGTATGCTTTCCCAGTCGGTCGTAAAACTATCCCCGACCTGTACTTCCACCGTTTTCATTTCCGGAAGCACGATCATGGTATCGCTGATGTTAAGCTTCTGCTCGGTCAAAAACAGTCCCAGCATATCACTGACCAGAAGTTTCTGCACGGATATTCTGATGGCCCCGCAGCAGTTGCTGCAAACACTCCATTTCGTTTCTGTCTTTTCTTTCCCCGCTGCCATACTGTCAAGATGGCAGATTTCTTTCTCTCCGGTCAGCAGATTTTGAAACAGAAGTTCTGCCCTTAAGCGTCCTGCCGGCAGCAGGCTGTGGTTTTCAAAGATCAGTTTCCCGTAAACCTGCTGTTCTTTTTCTGCCATGTCCGGCACTTCAAAATAGCAGGTTACTTTATTTTTCATGGCAATCGAAAGAAAAAAGCAGAAAAAGCAGAGCAGAACGGTTGCCACAGCTGCAATTCCTATGGTGATGCTCGCACTTACCAGATATGCAACCACCAGAAACAGCATCCAGATGCCGGCAAGGATTCTGGATTTTTCATGTTCTCCTCCTATCTGATCTCCGGAATGGAAACCTGATGTGTGATCTGCTCCATGATCTCTTCTGCCTGGATACCCGCAACTTTGGCACGCGGATGCAGGATCACGCGGTGTGCACATACCTTTGCAAATACGCGAAGGACATCATCCGGGATCACATAATCACGCCCGTTTATGTAAGCGGATGCTTTTGCCATGTTGTTGAGGGCCAGTGCTCCTCGCGGCTGACGCCGAGCTGGATCTTGTCGTTCTGTCTGGTCGCTTCTACAAGCAGTGTGATGTATCTGAGGATATCATCTGCACTTCTACCTCTTTTACTTCCTGCTGAAGCTGCTGTACTTCTTCTCGGGATGAGATCATCTGAAGCAAATCCAGCGGCTGCTCCGTCTGACGATCCCGCAGGATATTGATCTGGCTTTCAAAGTCCGGATAACCCATGGAGAGTTTGACCATAAAACGATCCATCTGAGACTGCGGGAGCATCTGTGTTCCGGTCAGAACCGAACGGATTCTGTGTGGCAATTCAGTGAATGGCTTCGGGATTTCATAGGTTTTCCATCTACCGTGGCATTTCCTTCTTCCATTACTTCAAGCAGGGCTGCCTGTGTCTTGCTGGAAGTACGGTTAATCTCATCTGCCAGAAGCAGGTTGCACATGACTGCCCCCGGTTTGTACTGAAACTCTCCACTCTGCCTGTCGTACAGGGAGAATCCGACCACATCGGAAGGGGTAACATCCGGCGTAAACTGAATTCGGTGATAGTCCACGCCCATGACTTTTGCAAAGCTCAGTGCCAGCGTTGTCTTTCCGACTCCCGGAATATCTTCCAGAAGCACATGGCCTTTCGCCAGGATTGTCATCAGCACCTGTTCGATCACTTCTCTTTTTCCAATGATTACTTTTTCAATCTCGTTTATCATTGCTTCTGTTTTTCTCATATGTCCTCTCTTTCTCATAACTGTCCTGTTATATTTATACTGTTTACTTTCTGCAAAATCCGTTAAAATTTTCTTCCCAACCGTATTTTTGCACACCTGAATCCTGTTTTTGCTGTCATGGCATCCCATGCTTCTCCTGTGCCGGATCATTCTTTTTTGTTTCTTCTTTTTAACATTAGTACCACTGCCGCTGCGATCACTGCAATCACCACTGCGATGACCATGACCGGCATGGCACTGCCATTTTTCGAAAGCAGGGATGCTTTTTCCGGACGCAAGTTAAATAAATTTTTCATATTGTTTTTGTAGCGGCAGAATGCGGTCAGTGCGTATGCCGCCTGGCCTCCTGCCAGGAAATCGGATTCATCCGGTATGGATGCCGGATTGGACGCATCATAAACATAAGCATGGACAAATCCGCCATCTTCCTGACGAAAGCTCATCAGATTATCAAGCACGGTATTTCCGTTTTTGATAAAACGACTGTCGCTCTGCGGATCGATGCCTAGACTGCAAAGAGCCGTCAGAACCTGTGCACAACTCTCAGAGCTTTCTGTTCCAGTATCCATGGAAGAACAGAATCCTCCGTCACTTTCCTGATGTTCGGAGAGCCAGGACAGTGCAAGATCTGCTGCCGCTTTCGCCTCGCTGTTTTCTTCGTAATATGGTGCCAAGGCAGTCAGTGCCATGGCAGTGATATCTACATCCATCTGCCCGGAACCCGCTGAGAGGGAAAATCCGCCGTCACTCTCCTGTGCTTTTAAAAGTTCTGCCAGGATCTCTTCCCGGCTCTGGTATGCATCTTCCGGCACTTCCATAATCCCCGGAATCCAGTGCGATCAGTGCCAGATCAGTGCATTTGTTCCCTGCGTATCGAGCGGTTCTGTCTTTCCGCGGTTGTACGTTCCGTCTGCGATCAGATTGATGCTCTTCTCTCCTGCCATGTCACTTACTGCCTGTGGATCACCGCCAAGAGCCGCGATCACCAGTGCCGCTCTCTGATATTCGGTCGCTTTTCCGAGTTTTTCTTTTTTTGTGCCATATTTTTTGGCGATCGCTGTTTCCATCGCTTTTCGATAGCTTTTATAGTCTTCCTTGTATCCGCTTCTCACTGCTGCAAAGGCAAACCAGTCATTGAGCGAAGTATCCGCCCCTTCCAGAAAGGTCTTATCAATCAGCTCGTCAGCATTTGTGAGGCTCTTGGCCCACTCAAAAATACCCTGGATGGTTTCTTTTACTTCTTCTGTCGTGTATTCGTAATGTGTGACAGTTGCTGCACTTTTTGTTGTATTTTCTGCTATATTTGCTGTATTTTCTGTCGTAACGTCTGATTCAGAAGCTGTTTGCGTCTCACTATTTTGGGATGCAGACTGTGCCCGTACTTCCTTGTTTGTGCCGGAAACCATCCAACGCACAGGATCAGTGCCATGAGCAGGGCTGTCATTCTGTTTTTTCTTTTTTCTGCATTTTGTTTTTGATCATTTCCCTTTTTCATTACCATTCATACCCCCAGTTATCTGAACCGCCGGTCATGTCCTGCCCGATATCAGCTCCGTATGCCAGCGTGAAACGCAGCCGCAGTGTATCGCCGTTCTGGAAACAGTAATCGCTTAAGCCATAGTTCGGGTAAACGCCGTTTACCTGATACATCCAACCGCTTCCTTTTGTAAAATCATAATCTCCGAGCTGTTCGGTGTAAAATCATAGATTTCAAAGCCGTGTTCTTCCAGTTTGGTCCTTAAATCCTCCGGAATATTTCCGGTGACAAAATTGCTCTCGGAACTAATCCTTGCCAGATAAAAACCGGTCTCATAGTTTCCGGTATAGTCAACAGAATAGCCATTATTCTGCAGCATGCGTACTACCGTCTCCGCCGCAGTCTCTCCCTCATAAATATCTACATCCTGTGACAGCAGAATACCGCTTCCCACGGTCGTTGCTTCCACGCTGATGTGGACCGTTCCGATCCGCTCCCCGCTCTCTGCCGCCGTACAGAAAATGCTGTAAGTCAGTTCCGTTGTGTTGTCTTCTGCATCGGTGACGGTGATCACCATGGTATTATAGCCTTGGGACAATTCCGTATGGTAACTGACATCGCCGCTGTTCTCCCAGATCAGACCGGTAATATTGTCTCCGCTGTCACC
>ENA-OQER01000799-OQER01000799.1-human-gut-metagenome-genome-assembly--contig:-NODE-799-length-16492-cov-1.848701_pt1 | contig 16492 bp, 23 predicted proteins | sample MGYA00242797_ERZ504639 | MGnify/ENA primary metagenome ERZ504639 (study PRJEB26092, sample SAMD00036306) | human gut metagenome | host: Homo sapiens | study: EMG produced TPA metagenomics assembly of...
GTCCCCCATGCCATCTGCAACAATGTACAGATTCGGGAGATTCCCAACGATTCATCCGACGCGAAAAATAATCCTGATTCATTTCACGAAGAATGCCTGTATCCGTTATGGAATACGTCTTCATCCGCTTTATCCTTTCTCAATTACATGTAATATACATACTCTTCCATCATCTGTCTATCTTAGCACATGACTTTTCGTTATGCAAGTCTCTGATTCTCTTTGTACTTGCGCCTTAATTGTCCGCAGGCACCATCAATATCACGCCCCATCTCACGGCGTACTGTCACCGTTAAACCACTCCGTTCCAGTTTCTCCTTAAAAGCTTCGATGACATGTGCATTTGACTGCACATAATCCCGCTCCCTGATCGGATTCACCGGAATCAGATTTACATGACAGTTCATCCCGTGAATCAGTTCCGTCAGTTCTTTTGCATCTTCTTTTGTATCATTGACACCACCTACCAGACTGTACTCAAACGTCACACGTCTGCCGGTCTGTTCAAAATAATACCTGCAGGCATCAATTACTTCATGAATGTCATATTTGTTCGCCACCGGCATCAGCTCCAGACGTTTTTTCTGGTTGGAAGCATGCAAAGATAATGCCAGCGTAATCGCAAGTTTTTTTATCCGCCAGTTCCCGCATCCGCGGAACAATTCCGCAAGTGGAAACAGTCAGGTTTCTCTGGCTGATGTGAAGTCCGTTCTCATCCGTCAGCAAAGTGATAAATTTTACCAGATTATCAAAATTATCCATCGGTTCCCCGGTGCCCATGACAACAACATTCGAAATCCGCTCTCCGATATCCTTACCAATCTGATAGATCTGATCCAGCATTTCCGCCGGTGCAAGTCCTCTCACCAGTCCGTCCAGTGTTGATGCACAGAACCGGCATCCCATCCGACAGCCGACCTGTGAAGAAATACATACGGAATTTCCGTGCTTATATTTCATCAGCACACTCTCAATGACATTTCCGTCTTCCAGTAAAAACAGATATTTGCGGGTTCCATCCAGTTTTGAAATCTGTACCTGTTCTTTTCTGAGTGTGATGATCCTGCAGGTCTCATCCAGTCTCTCCCGCAAGGTTTTGGAAAGATTCGTCATCTCCTCAAAGCTTTCCACCTGCCGCACATGCAACCACTCATATACCTGCTTTGCACGAAACGCTTTCTCCCCCATATCGGAAAAAAAGGTTTTTAATTCTTCCAGATCCATGGACTTAATATCTGTCTTTTCACTCATCCTCTTATTTACTCCTTACCAGCTTTGCAAGAAAAAATCCGTCACTTCCGGCTTCTCCCGGGAAAATCTGTCTCTGGAATTCCAGGGAAAATTCCGGATGTTCTTTTAAAAACCATGCGGTGTTATCCTCATTTTCTGACCGGTGGATCGTACAGGTACTGTACACAAGTGTCCCGCCCGGTCTGACATAATCCCATACAACAGAAAGAATCTGTCTTTGCAGTTTTGCAAGCTCTGCCGCCTTTTCTTTGGTCATCTTATAACGGATATCCGTCTTCTTTCCCATAACGCCAAGTCCGGAACACGGCAGATCACAGACTAAGACGTCCGCTTTCTGATGGGAATCCGGATCATCCACCGTTGCATCCATCTGTACCGCTTTCATATTTGACAATCCATGTCTGGCTATGTTCTCCCGGATCAGATCCACCTTATATTCTGTCAGATCTCTTGCCTCTACCATACCACTTCCCTGAAGCAGTTCTGCCATATGGGTACTCTTTCCTCCCGGTGCCGCACACACATCAATCACATAATCATTCTTTTTCGGTGCCGCAGTTTCCGCAACCAGCATGGAGCTGACATCCTGTACATAAAACAGCCCTTCTTTAAAACTTTTCAGTCCCGCCAGATAATCCAGCCCGGATATTTCAAAAGCATACGGCAGTTCCGGAACCGCATGTACTGTCACCCCTTCTGCTTTCAGTTTGTTTACGAGTTCTTCCGGTGTCACAGCGGAAAGATTGGTACGGATCGTCAGCCGGTTTTCTGCGGTAAGTCCCTCCAGAATCTGACGGGTCTTTTCCTCTCCATAATTTTCGGTCCATATGTCCACGATCCATTCCGGCATTGAATATGTAACGCTCAGATTCGGGAAGCGAACTTCTCTCCATCCTCTTGCCACACTACGCAGCACACCGTTGACAAATCCGCTCAGGCCGGAAAACCCACGCTTTCTCGCCAGCTTACCGCCTCGTTGCACACTGCGGAATCCGGCACACTGTCCATATACATAATCTGATAAACGCTCATGCGCATAAGATTGCGGATGAGCGGTTTCATTTTCTTTACTCTGGTTTTGGAAAACTGATCGATCACATAGTCCAGTGTCAGCTGTCTTTCCAGCGTTCCTTCCATCAGGCGTGTCAGAAAAGCGCGTTCCTGTTTTCCCAGATACTGATATTTATCGAGCACATCGCGGAGGACCAGATGACTGTACTGTCCCTCCTCATTGACCGTCAGAAGCATTTCCAGCACCAGTGCTCTCTCATTGACCTTAGTCGTCACGACTTCTACCTCCAAACAGTAAAACGATTCGAAGCAGCTGCAGAATCGCAGCTGCTGCACTTGCCACATACGTGAGTGCTGCTGCTGTAAGAACTTTCTTGTGTAATGGAGTTCCTGATCTCCCAGAATTCCCTGTTCCCTCAGCTGAACCATCGCACGACGCGAAGCATCAAACTCAACCGGAAGCGTAATCAGCTGGAATAACACAGCAAACGAAAACAGCAGAATTCCGATATTGATAAGCATCATGGATGAACGGCTGTTTATGATCACACCAAGAATGATCACCGGCCATGCAAGCATGGAACCAAAGTTTGCAATCGGCACAAATGCGGTACGCAGCCGAAGCGGCACATATCCTCTGGCATGCTGGATCGCATGTCCGCATTCATGTGCTGCCACACCCACAGCTGCAACCGAAGTCTGATTGCAGACACTGTCGGAAAGATTGAGTGTCTTATTGGCAGGATTGTAATGATCGGTCAGATTTCCCGATACATGCTGCACCCGCACATCATAGATTCCTGCTGCGTGCAAAATCCGCTCTGCCGCCTGTGCTCCCGTCATTCCTGACATACTGCGGTATGCGGAATATTTGTTGAACGTTGTCTTTACCCGTGCAGATGCAATCATACAGATCACTGCACCGATAACAACCAGTATATAGGTACTGTCCCAATAAATGTATGGCATAAATCTACCTCCGTCTTACTGCTGTAAAAAAGATCCCTCTGCAACCGGATAGCCACGCAGAAATGATCCTGCATCCATCCGTTTCTTACCGGCAAGCTGTACTTCCAAAAGTTCCAGTCCACCCTCTCCGGTCTGTACCACCATCATATTTTTTCCAACTTTACAGATACACCCCGGTGCATAAGCGCATCTGTCTCCACCACCCGGGCTTTCCAGATCTTAAACGCTTTATTATCCAGATGGGTATAGGCACTCGGCCATGGATTTAATCCACGGATCAGGCGCTCAATCTCCACCGCCGGCTTTTTCCAGTCAATATCTCCCAGCTCCTTGGAAATCATCTTTGTGTGGGTACTCGCCTCATTGTCCTGCGGTGTAAAGGTCGCCGTTTTGTTTTCCAGCATCTGCATGGTTTCCACACACAGCTCGGCGCCGACTGCCGCCAGCTTGTCAAACAGACTTCCACCTGTCTCATCTTCTGCAATGCGCACCTGTTTTTGGCAATGATATCTCCGGTATCCAGTCCGACATCCATGCGCATAATCGTAACTCCCGTGATCTCATCTCCATTGATGACCGCCCACTGGATCGGTGCGGCACCACGATATTTCGGAAGCAGGGATGCATGTACATTAATGCATCCGTATTTCGGAAGATCGAGAATACTCTTTGGAAGAATCTGCCCGAAAGCCGCCACTATGATGATATCTGGCGCAAACTTTTTCAAATATTCCACACTTGCATCTTCCCGGATTTTTACCGGCTGGAATACTTCCAGTCCATGGGAAACCGCACATTCCTTTACTGGTGGAAACTGCATGGTATTCCCGCGTCCCTTTGGTTTGTCCGGCTGTGTAACCACAAGCATAACCTCGTGTCCGGCTTCTATGATCTTTTCCAATGTATTCACCGCAAAATCCGGTGTTCCCATAAAAATTACTTTCATATTATTCCTCTTCCGGCTCCTCATAATTCACATCATGAAGTCCGCCTTCTACTTTTTCTGTATACATATGTCCATCCAGATGATCCAGTTCATGGCAAATGCAGCGTGCCATCAGACCTTCGCCTTCTACTTCCCACTCATTCATGTCCAGATCATAAAATTTTGCTTTTACATGGTTCGGACGTGTAACCTGACCTGCTTTTCCCGGAAGACTTAAGCATCCTTCATCTCCGGTCTGCTCTCCGTCAGACTCGATAATTTCCGGGTTGATCATAATAAACGGTCCCTGTCCGTCCCCGATATCAATGACTACCATACGTTTTAAAATTCCAACCTGCGGTGCCGCAAGACCTACACCGTTTGCCTCATACATGGTCTCCAGCATATCTTCCGCCAGAGTACGGATGCGATCCGTCACCTCCGGAATCGGTCTGCATACTTTTGTCAGTACGGGATCTCCCTGAATTCGAATTGTTCTAAGTGCCATAATTACCTCCTAAAAACCACTTGTTGGGTTAAAATCAAACTGTACAGACACATTGGAAAATGCGCTGTTATTTTTTATTTTTCGTTCCACCAGATCCTTACATGCCACCAGCGTCGCATATTCCGGTGCCTTCATGTAAATGCCTTTCGGTAAACATCACTGATTTTTGCAATGGATGCATCTGCCGGTCCTACCAGCATAATATTTTTGCCTTTCTGTGATATCACGCGATGCAGAAATTCTGCCAGATCCTGGCTGCAGCTGTCGTCACCTGCGGATCGGTTCCCGTACAATGAATCAGAAGCAGCTGCCACACCGGCGGATAGGCAAGCATTCTCCGATAGGCAATCTCCTGCTTATAAAATGCATCGTAATCCTGTTCCTTTGCGGTCTGAATTGCAAAATGATCCGGATCATACGTCTGGATTACCGCCTGTCCCGGTTCCTTTCCGCGCCCGGCACGTCCCACCGCCTGGGTCAGCAGCTGAAACGTCCGCTCCGATGCATGAAAATCCGGAACATGCAGAGACATATCTGCGGCAAGTACTCCTACCAGCGTCACATTCGGAAAATCATGCCCTTTGACAATCATCTGTGTGCCGATCAGGTATCTGCCTCCTGATTGGCAAATGCATGCAGAATCTTCTCATAAGCATCCTTGGTCCGTGTGGTATCAAAATCCATACGCATCACACGTGCCTGTGGAAATCTCTGCTGCACCAGCATCTCAATCTTCTGCGTGCCCGCCTTGAATCCGCCTAAATATTTACTGCCGCAGGATGGACAGATCTTTGGCAATGGCTGCTCATATCCGCAATAATGACAGACCATCCGGCCTCCCGCATGCTGGCTCAGCGAAACATCACAATGAGGACATTGTATCACATATCCGCAGGCTCTGCATGAAATAAATCCGGAAATTCCTCTCCGATTTAAAAACAGCATGATCTGCTGACGTTTTTTTTTAACCGGTCTTCCATCAGTTCCTGCAATCTCTCCGAAAAGATGGAACGGTTTCCTGCCCGCAATTCACTGCGCAGATCTACGACCTCACACTCCGGCAGGGGTTTCTTTTCCACCCGCTCAGACAGTGTCAGAAGCTGATATTTTCCCTGCATTGCCTGATAATAACTGTCCACTGAAGGAGTGGCAGAACCAAGAAGTACCGATGCATCATTCATGCGCGCCCTCTCGATTGCAACACTCCCTGGCATGATACCGCGGTGCGTCTCACTTTTATAAGACGTTTCATGTTCCTCATCTATAATAATAAGCCCTAAATGCGGAAATGGTGTGAACAACGCAGACCTGGGTCCGATCATAATATCAATATCCCCCGCTTGGCACGTTCAAACTGATCAAAGCGCTCTCCCTGGGAAAGTTTGGAATTCATAATTGATACCCGGTCTCCAAACCGGTTATAAAACCGCATCACGGTCTGATAGGTGAGTGCAATCTCCGGGATCAGGACAATTGCCTGCCGTCCCTGTGCCACCGTATGCGCAATCAGTTCCATATAAACTTCTGTTTTTCCGCTTCCGGTTACCCCCCTGAGCAGATACGTTTTATGAATTCCAGCATCCAGATCCGAACATACTGTGTCCACAACACGCTGCTGATTTTCATTCAGTGTCAGATGATATCCCTTCTGATCCAGATGTGACACAGGATTGCGAAACTGTCTGCTGCTCTCCACCTTAAGAATCTGCTGCTGTGCCATACCCCGGATCACTGCTGCTGATATATTCAGTTTTCCGGTGACAAGCGAATAATCCAGTACGGATTCCTGTATCAGTTCCCGCAGCAGCCTTGCTTTCGCCGTATAGTGTTTCTGTTCAAAGAGTGCCAGTTTCTGCTGCGCCTCTGTCTTCGGAATCAGTAATACAATCTCCCGCTTCTGTACTTCTTTCGTCTGCCTGCGGATCGGGAGTACGGTCTTTAGTGCCTGATTCATGGTGGAACCGTAATTCTTCCGCATCCATCCGGCCAGTGCAATGAGCTGGGATTCCATTGCCACGCTTCCTTCATGTACCGAAATAATGGGGCGAATCCGTCTGGGATCAAATTCGGCATCCTCCGTCAGTTCAATGACATACCCTGTCAGTTTACGATTTCCAAATGGAATATCCACCTGTACACCAACCTGTATTTCCTCCTGCAGATTTTCCGGGATGCTGTATTGAAAAGTTTTATCCAGTTTTTCTACCGATATATCTACAATAATATTTGCATACTTCATACTTATTCTTTTCTCAAAACACAGTTGACCAGGCCCTCATAGGTATTTACAGCAGCCTCAATCACCAGAGAAACGCCAAGTTCTCCCAGTGCTGCACTGCATTTCGGCCCGATCGAATAAATATCCGTAACGGATGCCAGTGTTTCTCTCTCCTGTGGCTTTAAACTGCCAAGCATCCGCTCCGCCGAAGACGCACAGGTAAAAAAGATCGCATCGTATACATCCTTGTCCACTGGCACCTCCATCGGACAAGGTACATTTTCGTATACATTGAGCCGTCCGCAATCACAGAAAGAAAGCAGTGTATCCACAAGGTTATCCTTTGCATTTTTTGCGGTAGGATACCAGATTACTGCCCGCTTAAACGGATCTCCGCGAAATTCCTGATCCAGATATTCCTTTAATTCCTGTGCCAGATTCGTACTGTTGGAATGTTCCGGCATAAAGTCTGCACAAATTCCATACTCCCGCAGTTTTTCTGCCGTCTTTTGTCCAATCACTGCACATCTGGTATGGAAAAGTGCCCGTGCATCCAGCCCCGATGCAAATACATTTTTCATAAAATAATCCACACCATTGGCACTTGTAAACAATAATACGTCCACATGCGCCAGTTCCTGTGCGGTATACACTGCCGGCACACCGACAATCTCACCTGTCATACACTCACTGGTATATGCCCCCTTTGCCCGGAGCATGGCGGCCAGACGTGAAGGTTTTGGACCAATTTTTGCAACCAGATAATGTTTCCCCCACAGCGGCTTCTCTTCAAAAAAATGCAGCTGGCGGCGAAGTGCAACCACATCCCCAACAATGATCAGTGCCGGAGAGGTCAATTTCGCCTCTTCCACACGATCTGCCAGATTCTCCAGCGTACCCTCACAAATCTCCTGCGCTTCTGTCGTAGCATGGGAAATCACAGCTGCCGGTGTCTGCCGGCTTCTTCCTGCCTGCATCAGTCCATCCACAATCTGTCTTACTCTCGAAAGTCCCATGAGAAAAATCAGAGTTTCTTTTGAATCTGACATCGTTGTAAAATCAGGTTCTGACAGATCCTCTCCGTTTTTGGTGTCCGGTGATCACCCGAAAGCTTGTGGCAACACCACGGTGTGTGACCGGAATTCCTGCATAAGCAGGTCCTGCAATGGCAGAAGTCACCCCCGGAACAACGGTATAGGAGATTCCATGTTCCCGCAGATAAAGGCCTTCTTCTCCTCCACGCCCGAAAACAAAGACATCTCCCCCTTTTAAACGAACAACGCAATGATATTCTTTTGCCTTCTCGACCAGCAGTTCATTGATCTGTTCCTGCGGAAGCGTATGATGCCGGTCCGCTTTTCCTACATAAATACGCTCACAGTCCATTCCTGCATACCCCAATAATTCCGGAGACGAAAGTCTGTCATAAATAATACAGTCTGCTTTTTTTATCAATTCCAGTCCCTTGACTGTGACAAGTCCCGGATCTCCCGGACCTGCACCGACCAGATATACCATAGATGCCATTCTTTTTTCCTTTCCCTGTCAGCACTGCTGCTTTTTAATAAATGCTAAAAATTCATTTTCCGGCATTGGTTTTGCAAATAAAAATCTATCTTATTATACCACTTCTGCGGTATTGCCCGCAACCGAACCCTATCGGGTACACCCGGTTTCCCGCAATGCACGCTGTGCCGCTTCCTGCGGTGTCTCTCCGAAAACCTTACATTTCTTTATACTGCTTCCATCCACACTTCCGATCATTCCAAGCAATTGCATCCTTCCATCGGGCAATTTGCAGGCATATGCTCCGATCGGCATATGGCAGTCCCCCCCGGTTCCCTTCAAAAACAGCCGCTCGGCACATGTAATCTCCTCCGTCACGATATCTGAAAGTGCATTCACCTGCTCGAACAATTCTTCGTGGTCTTCCCGCAATTCCAGTGCCAGCGTCCCCTGTGCCGCTGCCGGTATCATCTGTTCCGGCTCAAAATACTGCGTGATCAAAGAAGTTCTCCCCAGCCGGTGCAGTCCCGCCGCTGCGAGTACAATTCCGTCCAGTTGTTCTTCCTGCATCTTTTTTATTCTGGTATCGACATTTCCGCGTATTCCCGTAATGCGCAGATCCTTTCGAAGCTGCAGAAGCTGAAATGCCCTTCTTCGGCTTCCGGTGCCGATCACAGCATGCTGTGGAAGTTCCTCCAGTGAAACGGCTTCCCGTAAAATCAATACATCCCTCGGATCTTCCCGTTTCCATGCATGTGCAAACACAAGTCCGGACGGCTGTTCGGCCGGCATATCTTTCATACTGTGTACTGCAAGGCTGATCGTTCCATCCAGCAGTTCCTGTTCAATTTCCCGCACAAAAAAGTCCTTTATCCCCAATCTGGTCTAACGCTTTTTTCTGTTCCCGGTCGCCTTTTGTGGATATAATTTTCAGTTCGTAACTGTTTTGTGGATAATGTTTCTGCAGGCGGTTTTTACATACTCTGCCTGCGCCAATGCCAGTTTTGATCCTCTCGTTCCAATGATCACATTCATTCTTTTTCTCCCTACTCCCGGATTTCGGTATCAAACTGAAATAAATCCTGCAATACCTTTTTATACTGTTCCTGCTGCTCTTTGGATTCCGTCTGTTTAAGCTCCAGGATCGGCTCCCGGATCAGACGCTTTAATGATGCCTTTAAAATCTTTTTTACAATTTTCTGATCCCTCGTACTCAGATCCAGTTTGCGGTTTAGATATGCATAACTGTCCTCTACAATTTCCGTACAGCGCTGCTGCAACGAAGCGATCGTCTCATCGACACCGGTCGTTGCCAGCCATTCCCTGGTTTCCCCAATGGCTTCCTCTATCATACGCTGACCTTTTTGCACCAGTTCTTCCCGCTGCTTCCGGTTCGTCTCTACAATTTCATTTAAACTGTCAAGATTAATCAGAAGTGCCTGGGGATTTCGTCCAATCGCCGTCTCCACATCCCGCGGAGATGCCAGGTCCAAAATTGCAGTCGGATGTAACAACTGTATGTCTTTTTCCCGGATAATATGATGCGGGGAGGCTGTAGCGGAAACTACCAGCTCACACTCCTTCATTGCTTCATACCGCTTTTCAAACGGAATGATGGTAAGTGTGGGAAACTCATGCAGGAGATTTCCGGCATGTGAAAATGTCCGGCTGCAGACTGTTACATGAGAGGCCCCGTATTCATACAGATAACGCAGAGCCAGCGTTGCCGTATGTCCGCTTCCCACAACCAGTGCTTTTTTCCCTGCAATTCCAAAACGTTTCCTGCAGCTGGCGGATTCCCACATAGCTGACCGAAAGCGGCCGTTCACTGATTCTTAACTTTGTCTTTATCTTTTTTGCACAGGTGACCGCATCCTGTACCACACGGTTTAACTCTTTCCCGGTACTTCCAACCGTCCGTGATAATTCAAATGCATCCCTGACCTGTCCTAAAATCTGGTCCTCTCCCAGCACCATGGACTCCAGTCCCGCAGTCACCCGGAACAGATAGGAAATGGCATCCATTTCCTCCCGTTGTCTGAGATATTCCGAAAAATCCACTCCCGGAAACATCTCTTCATACAAGGTGCGAATCACGCCAAGCGGCTGTGCAATCTCTTCCGGTGCAAAAATAGACCTCACTGCGATTGCAGGTCGAAAGCACAAAACATTGTTCAATTCCTGCTTTCCCGGCTTTCTGCAGAAAATCAATTTTCTGATTATCGGTAAAGGACACCCTGTCACGGATGTCCTGATCAGCATGTTTATAATCAATTCCTATATACCCAAATTTCATTCTGCAAAGTACTCCTGCATCACATGGATGGTCTTTTGTATATCTGCATCGGTATGCGCATCGGATACAAACATGGATTCAAACTGTGACGGTGCCACATATATTCCATGATCAAGCATAAACCCAAAATAATCGGCATATGCTTTGGTATCCGCGGTTGTCGCAGAATCGTAATCTGTCACATCTTCGCCGGTGAAGAAAATACTCATCAGAGAGCCGATCTGATTGACATGCACACGGTTTCCTGCGGCATGGCGCACCGCATCCGCCAGCATCGCTGTATTTTCCTGCAGCCGCATATAAATATCCGTATCTGCCTCCAGAATACGAAGTGTGGCAAGCCCTGCAGCCGTAGCAATCGGATTGCCGGAAAGTGTTCCTGCCTGATAAACCGGACCGTCCGGGGAAACCATACGCATGATATCCTCTCTTCCACCATACGCGCCGACCGGCATACCTCCACCGATAATCTTTCCAAACGTGGACAAATCCGGCGTAATATGAAAATACTCCTGTGCTCCGCCCAGTGCCAGACGAAAGCCGGTGATGACCTCGTCAAAGATAAAAAAGTGCCCCGTAATGTTTTGTGATCTCACGCAAAAACTCCAGGAATCCTTCTGCCGGCGGAACAACGCCCATATTTGCAGCCACCGGTTCCACGATGATTGCTGCGATCTCATCCGGATAAGCCTCAAACAGTGCCTTGACGCTGTCCGGGGAATTGTATTCTGCAACCAGTGTATGTCTGGTAAAATCTGCCGGAACACCCGCACTGTCCGGAACAGATGTTGTCAATGCCGCAGATCCTGCTTTTACCAGAAGTCCGTCCGAATGACCGTGATAACATCCACGGAATTTGATGATCTTGTCACGCTTCGTATATCCCCGCGCAACACGGATGGCACTCATCGTTGCCTCTGTTCCGGAGCTTACCAGACGGCTGACTTCCATGGATGGCACCAGCTGTGCCAGAAGTTCTGCCATCTCCACTTCCCGCTCTGTCGGGGCGCCAAACGTAAGACCTTCATCACATGCAGCCTTTACCTTTTCGATGACACGTGAATCGGCATGCCCCAGAATCCCGGTCCCCAGGAACATACATAGTCGATCATTTCATTTCCATCCACATCGGTAATATGGGAACCTTTTGCACTCTGAATAAAAACGCGGCGTACGCCCTACAGCCTGGTACGCACGTACCGGGCTGTTCACGCCTCCCGGAAGCCGGAGTTTTGCTCTCATATAAAGTAATTCTGATGTCTGGTCTGTCATGTTATACTTCTCCCTTCTGTATCCATTCTGCCACGTCCAGTGCATGATAGGTAATGATCAGGTCTGCTCCTGCACGTTTCATCCCGATCAGATTTCCATCACGATCTTTTTCTCATCAATCCATCCGTTTGCCGCCGCTGCTTTTACCATGGAATATTCCCCGCTCACGTTATAGGCAACGATCGGAATATTATAATTTCTGCGGATCTCCGTAATGATATCCATATATGCCATTGCCGGTTTGGCGATAATCAGATCTGCTCCCTCTGCAATATCCTCTTCCACTTCCCGCATGGCTTCACGCCCGTTTGCAGGGTCCATCTGATAAGTTTTCCGGTCCCCGAATCCCGGCGCAGAATGTGCCGCATCACGAAACGGTCCGTAATATCCGGATGCAAATTTTGCGGAATATGCCATAATCGGTGTATAGGTAAATCCGGCCGCATCAAGTGCCTGACGGATCGCCCCTACACGCTTGTCCATCATATCGCTCGGCGCAATGATATCTGCCCCCGCACGCGCATAGCTGACCGCCGTCTGTGCCAGAAGCGGCAGTGTCTCATCATTTAAAATAATTCCATCTCTGATCAGGCCACAATGTCCATGCGAAGTATACTCACAGAGACATACATCTGCTATCACAAGCAGATCCGGGTAATCCTTTTTGATCCGGCGGATCGCGGTCTGTACAATGCCGTGCTCATCATAAGCCCCGCTCCCCACTTCATCCTTATGTTCCGGAATTCCAAAAATCAGAATTGCCGGAATCTGCAATGCTTTCACACGGTCTAACTCTTCGTTCATGCGGTCAACGGAATACTGGCAGATGCCAGGCATGGATTCCACCGGCTGTACGATATTTTCCCCTTCCATAACAAAAAGCGGGTAGATCAGTTCCTCTGTCCTCACGTGATTTTCCCTGACCATACTTCGCATAACAGCAGTCTGTCTTAATCTTCTTGTTCGATCCATTCCCTTGTTCCTCTTTTCTTTTACTCTTTCGTACGCTTTTCCTGTATAAGAATCTGTTCCAGTTCTTCCGGTAACAGTGAAGTTTTTTTCTCTGCAAGCAGCCTGGCAAGAATGGTCTGATATACCTGTCTGCGCAGTTTTTCTGTTTCTATCCGCGTTTTTACCACCGGACGGATACTTCCCATATAATCGTTAATCTGTCCCAGTTCTTCCGTCAGAATTTCTTTCAGAGATTCTTTTAAATACTGTGTGAGCACCGGACTGTTTCCCGCACTGGAAAAAGCCCCCACCAGATCCCGGTGTTTCAGATAGGACGGAAAAATAAAACTGCAGTCCTCCTGCTGATCCACGGCATTGACCGGAATATGCTTCTTTTGTGCCATCCGGGCAATCCTGTGATTTTCTCTGACATCATCAGTAGCTGCCACAACCAGAACACATTCCTTCAGATCCTCCGGTTCAAAGGTACGTTCCTTTACACATACATTTCCTGTAAGCTGCAGAATCTGCGGGTCAATCTGTGGTGCCACCACCGTAATCTGCGCCCCGAAATCCAGAAGCACCCGGACTTTGCGCAATGCCACAGTTCCTCCGCCTGCCACCAGACATTTCTTTTTTTCGATATCTATAAACATTGGAAAATAAGCCATAATACTCTTATCTTATAATTGTTTTGCATTTTTTTCAAGTATATCTGCCGGATAATCGCATATCCTACATGCATAGTATTTTTTGCGGGAGGTCTTTTCATGAACTGGAAAACATTTTTTATCTGTGGTCTGACCGGATGGTGCATGGAAATCCTGTTCACCTCGCTGGGCGGACTGCTGCGGGGAGATCTGCTTTTAAACGGACACACATCCATCTGGATGTTTCCGATCTACGGACTTGCAGCAGTCATCGGACCTCTTTCCGTGCGCCTGCGCCACTGGCCTGTGCTTCTGCGCGGCTGTTTTTACGGTGCCGGCATCATGCTCGTTGAATTTATCAGCGGCAGTATTCTGCGGCTTTTCTCCCTTTGTCCCTGGGATTACAGCAAAACTCCCTACAATATTTCTGGTCTTGTCCGCCTCGATTATTTTCCTGTATGGTTCACCGCCGGGCTGATCTTTGAATATATTCTTTCCCAAAAAAGAAGCACATCCTCTCGTGATGTGCCCCTTTGTCTTACATTACTTTTATCTGACGCCGGTTCGGATTGGTATATTTTTCCTCGCAATACTTGCAGCGGTACACTTCTTTTTCCTCATCTGCCAGAATAAAGATCTGATCCAGTTCCTGCTCGATCGATGTCACGCAACGCGGATTTTTGCACTTGATGACATTTTTGACCTGCTTCGGAAGCTTCAGTTCCTTTTTCTCTACGATCCGGTCACCCTTAATCACGTTTACCGTAATATTATGATCGATAAAACCGAGAATATCCAGATCCAGCGCTTCAATCGGACATTCCACTTTGATAATATCTTTCTTGCCCATTTTATTACTTTTTGCATTCTTGATAATGGCAACGGAACAATCCAGCTTGTCCAGCTTCAGATCATGATAAATCTGAAGACTCATTCCCGCCTGGATATGATCCAGTACAAAGCCTCGTGAATTCCACTAATATTCAGCATCTTTTACTCCACCTCGATTCCCAGTAATGTCAGGATCAGTGCCATACGGACGTATACACCATTCTGTACCTGTGTAAAATAAGCCGCACGCGGATCATCATCCACTTCAACGGAAATTTCATTGACACGAGGCAGTGGATGCAGCACGATCATGTCATCCTTCGCAAGTTCCATCTTTCTTTGGTCAGAATGTAGAAATCTTTCAGACGGATATAATCTTCTTCGTTGAAGAAACGTTCTCTCTGTACTCTTGTCATATAAAGAACATCCAGCTGGCTCATGGCATCTTCTAAACGCTCCACTTCCTCAAACTCCACATGATTTGCCTGAAGTACATCCTCCCGGATGTAATCCGGAATCTTTAACTCTTCCGGGGAAATCAGGATAAACTTCACGTTTTCATAACGGATCAGTGCATTGATCAGGGAATGAACGGTTCGTCCGAATTTCAGATCCCCGCACAGACCCAATCAGATATGCGTGGATCTGTTTTTTCTGTTCTACCGAAGACGTGACACAGATGCATACAGTTCACCTTTTATCTCTTCCAGCTGTTCTGCTGCTTTCTGATAAACTTCCATCGAATATAACGGTACTTCCGGGAGCTGTTCCAGCCTATCTACCGCATTGCGCCAGGTAAACTTCCAGATGACAGAGATTTTTGCCAGCACAGACACAAGTGTTTCTGAGACATCTCCATAAGCAACCCGGGATATCTGTCGGTTGATTTCGTCAAAGGCCGGAATCTCCGGATTCCAGGAAAATGCTGCTCCATAGATCATTCCAACCAGACTGAAATCCGGATGATTGATATGTCCACAATCCCCCCAGTCCGTATTCAGTACACCATCTGCATGATAATCAACGGCATAGTGACACATCCTGCTGATATTTTCATAGGAAACTCTGATCTGATTTACCAGCTGATCCCAGCCACTCACCCCGGGGCAGTTGTAAGTCTCGCTCCGGCCTCGGAAGTTTTCGTGTGGAATCCTCCGGCCAGTCAGCGTCATATCCCCAGTTCAGGCAGATGGTTTCCTTTGGCAGTTCCTGTACAGCTCCGGAAATGCACAGATGATATCGCCCCAGAACATCGGATTTTTCCTTTGCTCACCACATACCCACACAGCTCTTTGACAAAATCCAGGTACATACGCTGTGTACCTTTTGTCTCTGCCAGCCCGGCACTTTTTCCTTTTCCAAGATCAAAGGTTTCATCCGCACAGATATTAAAATACTTTGATGTAAACAATGGCATAAATTCATCGATCAGCGATTTGCCAGCTGCATACTCTCCGGGTTTGACACATCCAGTGTGTGGTGCTTCATACGATCTACAAATCCAAATGGCTCCTGTTCCATATCCGGAAGTTCACACAAATGGCGGTACGTTCTGGTACGAAGCACTTTATACAAATGACCAAAACATGCAATACTCGGGATTAGTTCCATGTGGCGCTTTCTGCAGTAAGCATCCAGTTCCAGAATATCCTCCGGTGTCAGCGGTGTATCATCCCGCCAGACTTCCGAAAATCTTGCAAATAAAAATGTATGTTCCATGTACAGCTGCAACTGATTCAGCTTATATGCAGCCATACGGTCCACCAGTTTTTCAGATAATCCATGGTCGGAATCCGGCCTCTGGTCACATCATGATAAAATCCACGATGTTCAATCTGAGGTTTGTCCTGAATGCTCGTGTACGGCAGACAACAGCCCTCCTGCTGCGTCATCTGACGCAATGTCTGCATACCATAAAAAAGTCCACAGGCACTACCGCCGGTTATGATGATTCCGTCTGCATTTATATGCAGCTCATACGCCTGTGCTTCCAGTGCTTCATCCAACCGCAGGCTAATATCCCCCGGACACGCACTGCCTCTTGTGATACGCAGCGCAAATCCCAATGATTCACAAAGGTCCTGACTGAAACAACTTGCATCTC
>ENA-OQER01000800-OQER01000800.1-human-gut-metagenome-genome-assembly--contig:-NODE-800-length-16487-cov-8.597555_pt1 | contig 16487 bp, 22 predicted proteins | sample MGYA00242797_ERZ504639 | MGnify/ENA primary metagenome ERZ504639 (study PRJEB26092, sample SAMD00036306) | human gut metagenome | host: Homo sapiens | study: EMG produced TPA metagenomics assembly of...
AAAGACTGATAAACAGTGGCTTTTACGATTTAGCCACAGCCTATCAGTCTGTGCACGTCAACTATTGAAAGCGCCGTATACCGAACGGTACGTACGGTGCTGTGAGAGGACGGCGGTTAGTCACCGCTCCTACTCGATTCATGGGCATAATTTCTACAGTATCTAAGCCACTTCGCTATTCGCGCCTCGGGAGAGTGCGTGTGCACCCCGGTGCCCGGGGCTTACGCCCTTACGTTGTGGCGGGATAATGAGTGCTACGGTAACACCTCGGGGCTCGGTGTTACGGGATTGTGTTTGATGGTTACTGTTCACACCTAACAGTGTGACCAGCAGCGCTTGATGTACGAATATGAGTACACTTGCGGATTTTGCTTGATTTATTGGGGAGTGCGTATTATATTAAATATAATGACTATTCAGAACCACTGAGAACAAAAAAAGCTGATGCGTCATGCTTGCATGTAAGCAGCAGATTTTCTTGTTTTGGATAGTTACATTGTTATTGGATTTAATTTTAAAACACAACAGGGGAGCTGGTGTTTAGCCGGCTGAGAGTAGACTGGTAGTGTCTTGACCCATAACCTGATTTGGATAATGCCAACGTAGGATAATATCGCACGATTTTTAGGCGGATATACTCATTGGCGGTATATCCGCTTTTTGAATGTGTGGGTGATTATGAATAGTTGTAAAGAGATACAGATGAATAATTTTATAGAAAAGCTTAAGTCACGCAGTCCTTTGATTCACAACATCACAAATATGGTTACTATCAATGATGTGGCCAATATTGAGCTGGCATGTGGGGCTAGGCCTATTATGGCTATGGCACCGCAGGAGATGGATGAGGTCACGGGTATCTGCGATGGGCTGAATCTGAATATAGGCACTCCCTCTGAGGAGCGCTTTGAGGCGATGCGCATTGCTGCGAGGATGGCAGCGAAAAAGAACATTCCTATTGTGCTTGATCTGGTTGGTGTGGGCGTGAGCCGCTTCAGGATGGATTTTGTGATGAGCCTGCTTGACGAGGTGCGTGTGGATGTGATTAAGGGCAATTTGTCTGAGGTCAAGGCTGTTATGGAGCATGGCAGGTGCGATGGCGGCGTGGAAGTGACCGATACGGCAGATGAGTCTGATGCAAAGGCGCTTGCGTGCAGGGCGGCCCTGCGATATGGCTGCATCTGTGTGATTACAGGTGAGACCGATTATGTGGCAGAATTATGTGATGAAGCTGATTGCTATGACAATAATGAAAGCAGTCTGATGGGTACTGATGCGATGAGTACTGATGCGACGGGTACCGGTGTGATGGATAATTGTGTAGGGAATGCTGTTGCGTTGGATGCTGACGGATACACGCATAATTACAGGGTAGGAAGCATCACAGGCGGCCATCCTATGATGAAGCGGGTGACAGGCACCGGATGTATGCTTTCAGGGCTCATTTGTGCGTTTGTTGCGGCTGATTGCGATGATAAATACGGTGCAGTCACAGCAGCACTTAGCAGCATGAAGAGTGCAGGCGGGCTTGCTGCCTCTGATATGGCAGAGCACGGCAGAGAGACAAACAGCTGTCATTTCATTAAGCCCGGAAATGCTGCATACCGGGACAGGCTGATTGATGCAGTATATCATATATGCGATGGTGATTATGAACTGATGTGAATATCGCTGTATGACAGACAATTGGTATGCAGGTCATGAGTCTTATATTTGGAAAACAGCAGGGTAAGAGGTGAAAGGTATATATGAACGAAACTGATTTAAAGCTCTACGCTATAACAGACAGGCAGTGGCTGCACGGAGCTAGGCTTTCTGAGCATGTGAAGCTTGCAATAGAGGCGGTGCCACTATGATTCAGATCCGTGACAAGGATATTCTGAGTACGGATTCTGATGCAGGGCTTAAGGATGAGTATAATGAGGCTCTTGAGATAAAGAGAATCTGTCATGAGCACAAGGTGCCGCTCATCATCAACGATAACGTGCAGTTTGCAATTGATATAGCTGCCGATGGAGTACATCTGGGACAGGATGATATGAATCCGGCGGAGGCCAGGAAGCTTCTTGGAACTGACAAGATAATAGGAGTCACGGCAAAGACCGTGGAACAGGCAAAGAGGGCAGAAGCTGATGGCGCGGACTATCTGGGAAGCGGAGCCGTGTTTGGCTCTACCACAAAGCTCAATGCAAAGCCTATGACAAAGGAGCTTCTGCGTGAAATCACGGCGGCTGTCGATATACCGGTTGTTGCAATCGGAGGCATAAATGCAGACAATGCGGTCACGCTAAAGGGCACAGGGATTGCAGGAATCGCAGTGGTAGGAGCGATATTTGCAAGCGCAGATATAAAGCTGCAGCCAAGGAACTCGCAGAAATATGCGACAAAATTCTGTAATCAGAGTATGACATACTGCTATAACTACAGTAATTAAACAATATTTTGAAAATACTGAACAGTTATGAGAAATCACAACATTCAGTAGAAAGGAGCGTAAATATGCATACAGCACTTACAATTGCGGGAAGCGATTCAAGCGGTGGCGCAGGCGTGCAGGCCGATTTAAAGACCATGCTTGCAAACGGTGTGTTTGGCGAGAGTGTCATCACAGCACTCACGGCACAAAACACCATGGGAGTTGATGCGGTGATGAATGTACCGGCGGATTTTATTGAGGCACAGATGAAGGCTGTTTTTACGGATATTTTTCCGGATGCGGTGAAAATCGGTATGACATCATCGGTAGATACAATTGAGGCGATTGCCGCAGGTCTTGTAAAATATAAGGCAAAAAACATAGTTCTGGACCCGGTGATGGTCGCTACAAGCGGAAGCAGGCTGCTTGAAGAAAATGCCGCAAACACTCTGATGGAGAAGCTTTTTCCACTGGCTGACATCATCACGCCAAATATCCCTGAGCTTGAGGTGATATCAGGCAGACAGATTGAAAGCACAGATGACATCATAGAGGCATCAAAGGCTGTTTATGATAAATACGGCTGTCCGGTTTTAAGCAAGGGAGGTCATTTCACAGACACAGCATGTGTGTGTGACTATTTGTGGGATGGAAAGCAAATCATCACATTTGAGACCAAAAGAGTGGATAATCCAAACTCACACGGCACAGGCTGCACGCTTTCATCAGCGATAGCCAGCGGTCTGGCAAAGGGTCAGTCGCTCGAGCAGGCTGTGGATAACGGCAAGAGATATGTCACAGCATGTTTAAAAGCCATGCTTGACCTGGGACACGGCAGCGGTCCTATGAATCATGGAGCGTTGTTCATACAATGAAATAAGCACATGTTAAATAATTAATAGCAGTAATAATAAGAATAGTAATAACTACTAATTAACAGTAATAAAATAAAGAACAGGAGAGTACAATGAGTAATTACACAACACAGATGGATGCCGCAAGAAAGGGCATCGTAACACCTGAAATTGAAAAGGTAGCAAAGAAAGAGAAGATGGATGTAGACAAGCTGATGGAGCTTGTTGCAAGCGGAAAGGTAGCTATTCCTGCTAACAAGCATCACAAGTCACTTGATGCAGAGGGTGTTGGAAGCATGCTTCGCACAAAAATCAATGTAAACCTCGGTGTGTCAAGAGACTGTAAGGACTATGATGTGGAGATGCAGAAGGTCATGAGCGCTGTAAAGCTTGGAGCAGAGGCTATCATGGACTTTCAAGCCATGGCAATACACAGCCATTCAGACAGAAGCTTACAAGCGAATGTCCTGCAATGATAGGAACAGTGCCTGTTTATGACAGTGTTATCCACTATCAGCGTGATCTTGCAACACTTACAGCACAGGATTTTGTCGATGTGGTCAGACTCCATGCAGAGGATGGAGTGGACTTTGTCACACTTCACTGTGGAATCACAAGAAAAACGATAGACCAGATTAAAAAGCACAAGCGTAAGATGAATATCGTAAGCCGTGGAGGCAGCCTTGTATTTGCATGGATGTGCATGACAGGAGAGGAAAATCCTTCTACGAGCACTATGATGAGATACTTGAAATCTGTGAGGAGCACGATGTGACAATCTCGCTTGGAGATGCCTGCAGACCGGGATGCCTGGCAGATGCAACAGATGTATGCCAGATAGAGGAACTTGTAAGACTTGGAGAGCTCACAAAGCGTGCATGGGATCACAACGTACAGGTCATGGTAGAGGGACCGGGACATGTGCCGCTTGATCAGGTAGCAGCAAACATGAAGGTACAGCAGTCAATCTGTATGGGAGCACCATTCTATGTACTTGGACCTCTTGTAACAGATATCGCACCGGGCTATGACCACATCACAGCAGCAATCGGTGGAGCAGTGGCAGCAATGAACGGCGCAGCTTTCCTTTGCTACGTGACACCTGCGGAGCATCTTGCTCTTCCAAATGTGGAGGATACAAAGCAGGGAATTATTGCGTCAAAGATTGCGGCTCATGCAGCTGATATTGCAAAGGGAATACCGGGAGCCAGAGATATAGATGATAAGATGGCAGATGCCAGACGTGTGCTCGACTGGGATGCACAGTTTGCATGTGCACTTGATCCGGAGACAGCTAAGGCTATCAGGGATGACCGTCTGCCTGAGGATGACCACAGCGAGGCATGCAGTATGTGCGGTAAGTTCTGTGCAGTGCGAAGCATGAACAAGGCACTTGCAGGAGAGTATATTGATATACTATAACTATTCAGTACAGAAACGACTCGCAACTGTGAAGGTACTGAACAGTTACGATATACTTTAAGGTGAGGTAATAATGGAAAGTAAAAAGAACACTAAAAAAAGAACTCTTTCAATCAGAAAGATTGCCATGGCAGGAGTGCTTGTGGCAGTTGCTGTAGCAGGAAGCTTAATAAGCTTCCCTGTTGCCGGCAGCAAATGTGCACCTGTACAGCACATGGTAAATATATGCGCAGCAGTATTTTTAGGACCTGCATGGGGTGTCGGTGTGGCATTTTGTGCGAGTATCATCAGAAACCTGACAGGACTTGGAAGCCTCATGGCATTCCCGGGAAGCATGGTAGGTGCTCTGTGCTGTGGACTGATGTACAGATTCAGCAAAAAAATTATACCGACATGTATTGCAGAGGCGCTTGGCACAGGCATACTCGGAGGTCTGGCAGCGTATCCTTTTGCAAAATACGTGATGCTTATTCAGCCGGAAGGCATGTTTATATACATAGTGCCATTCCTTATCTCTACAGTGGCCGGAAGCATAGTGGCAGCAATTGTCATGCTGATTTTAAAGAAAAATGGAGCACTGACAGTATTTAAGGAAAATCTTGAGTAATATCCAGGGCTATGGCTTTATAAGAAGCTTCATGAGCTCATCCTGACAGATAGGCCTAGAGTAGTGATAGCCCTGAAAACAGGTGACGTCGAACTGCCTGAGATAGCTCTCAAGGCTATCATTTTCTATGCCTTCAATACATATCTTTAAGTCTGCGGCATTGGCAAAATTAATCATTCCGATTACAAGTGCCTGCTTCTTTTTCTCCTCGAGAATGTCTTTAACAAAGAACATATCTATCTTGATACCCTCTACAGGAAGTTCAAGCATCATCTGAGATGAAGAGCTTCCTGTGCCATAGTCATCCATAGTGATGTGGATTCCGGCTTCCCTGAATGCAGTGACGGTTTTCTTTATCATAGATATAGGCAGATCTCTGCATCGCTCTGTAATCTCTATCCACAGCTGTGAAGGTGGAAAATCATACTCTTTAAGAATTGCCAGAGTATCTTTTACAAAGTTTTCCTTTTCAAGCTGTTCTGAGGATGCATTTACATTGATGAAAAAGCCCGGTTTTATCTTTGCAAATTCACTGGCTGAGCTTATTGCAGTCCTCATGATATAATTTCCTAGCTCATACATAGCCGGGGTATCCTCAAGCCAGTCGATAAACAGTCCGGGTGGCACCGTGCCAAAAGGCTCCTTTTTCCAGCGCACTAAAGCCTCAGCACCCATTATTTCACCATTGCAAGCCTTTACAATGGGCTGAAACTCTACAAAAAAGCCATCACAGCTATTGATAACCGACTGATGAATGATTTTCATGATATCTATATGCGAGCTGCCATTGAACCTGACCATATCATTGAAAAATAACAAATCAGGGCTGTGAAGCTCCTTCGCGCGGTCTAGAGTGTATTCCACCTTGCTGATGACAGTTGAGGTATCACCATCATAATCCTTGAGAATCAGACACGCAGCATATATATCAAACTCAAATTTAAAGCATTTAAAGAAATACATGGACTTTATTGTATCGGCAATTTTTTGATAGAAGGCCTTGGCCAAGGCACGGTCTGCTTCCTTTACCACAAATACAAACTTGCAATTATTCATATAGTAGGTAGCGGTGCTGCCATCCATCATGTCGATGAACTTGAGCGCAAGCTCACGCTGGATTGCAGTGTTGAAATTGGAACCATACAGTATATTGAACTCATCTATATGACCTATTTCCACCTCGATTATGGCTACAGACCTGTTTTCCATGATATAGCCGTTGATGTCTCTTTCAAACTTTGACTGACCATAAAGATATGTATATGGGTCGATATCCGGAAGGGTATTTTCGTTTCTGAGCACGAGGACATGGTAGCGGTGTCCGTCATCACCGGTAAAAATATCAGAATAAAATCCCATCATATATTCTTTGGTATGCTTTCCCATGCGGACATAAAATATATCATCCGGTTTTTCACCATTTAAGCGATAGCGGATTTCCTGCTTATATTCCGGCAGGTCAACGTCGTTGACACAAGAGCTCAGCTGTTCAAAGAAGCAGGTATGCTCGCCGGCTTCAAAGCCGAAAAAATCAGCTGTCTTATCCGGTACGTATGATAAGTCATTATCCAGGTCGGTGATGATAGGATATATCCCGTCTGATAATTCTGAAATTTTATCAATAAATTCCTTGTATATCGTGTGTTCTATCATAAATTAAAACTCCATATGTGTATAATGCACAAAATTCTTTTATTATTATAGCATATGTATACATTATATACAATAAGTTAGTTGGGCTCTGAAAATGAAATTTAGGTATGAAGCATTAATATAAATTAATGATTTTAGTGTGTCATTTATATATTTGAAGGTATACTGATGACTGAAATATACCATCAGCTGCTTCAAATGCAACGTCACCATCATATTTGCCGGCAACAGAGCGGATGGATGACAGACCTATACCATAGTCGTCCCTCTTAGAAGAACGGTATTTTCCGTTTTGGATGGTAACATGTCCGTCAAAGCTGTTGTCCATAGTAATAATAAGTGTCTTATAGTGTACGTGGGCATGCAGTCGGATAAAGTGCGATGATTTCTCGTTCAAAGAATCAGAAGTATCCATGCGTCTGCAGGCTTCTATAGCGTTTTCTATCAGATTTCCAAATACCAGGCACAGGTCATTGTCCAAGGCCGCATCATCGGTTTCCGGAACAATAAGCTTTGTCTCAAGAGCGATATTTTCATTTCTGCATATGGCACTATAGTATGACAGAATGGAATTGACTACCCTGTTTTCGCAATAGCTTGCAGGCGCAGATGGTATGCTGTGGATCAGGGCATCCAGGTATTCATTCAGCTGTTTATTTTCAGTGTTTGCGAGGCCTTTTATTGCAACCAGCTGGTGACGCAGATCGTGACGCTGCTTCTTAAAAAGCTGTTCGTTTGTTGTGATGAGCGAATTATATTTCTTCTGCTCCAACAGGGAATGCTCAAGGAGATTCATATCGAATATGAGTCTTTCATTCTCACGTTTTATCATGAGCATATCGCTTATATTAAGCCCCATTATAATTCCCATGATTATAATGAAAAGCAGAGTTCCAATCTGGTACAGTAATGACAATGAGGCCACAAATTTTAAATGATAATTGATTATCTCAGCACATGAAGCAAGTGCCAGTATGAATACCGGAACCATCAGCCGTTTTGCCCTGCTGTTTTGGCTACGAACAGCCTCAAGGATGATGTATGCAGTCAGGAAGCAAAGTATGAGAGGCAGAATGACATGGAACACGTACATGCTCTGGGATAGTGCAACCGTACCGCTAAGCTGTAAGACACAAGCGACAAGGCAAGCACGGTGAGGAGCTTCGCGATAACTATAATTGGCTTGTCATTCTTAAAACCAACTGCAAGCCTGCAGAAATACAGCAGCGGAATCATCTGCGAGAAAAGCCCTATAAAAGCACACAGATAAAGCAGTGTAGGGTTTTTGATTATGACACCTGTGTAGTTGCACTCGCCGATAGACCACATGCCGGCCATGAGTGAGAAGAATCCAAAATGAAATATCATCTTGCAAACCTCTTTATCGTAGCATAAAAGCATCAGTGAGATAAATATAAACAAAACACCTGCGGCAAGCTCAAGCAGTGCTATAAAGAATGACCATTTATTCAGCTTTAACAGAGTGAAAAATAAGGATTTGTATGCTCCGTAGATAGGAGAATATACCGTAAGCGAGCTTCTGGTAACAGGAGACAGATACTCTATACGAAGCTCTGTATCACCCGAATAACCGTCAGTGCCTATCAGGTACCCCTCGGTTGCGGGATCCTTCATATAGGATGGATAGTTTTCGGCCCGGCCAAACTCATATATGAGTTCATCGTCCAGATAGACCTTCGCAGGGGAATAGACTGTTTTTATGTAGATAGGATCATCCTTGTTCAGGTTGATATGTGTGGTGACGGTGACATGTGTGCGCGGCGAAAGGTGCTTAAAGGTATGTGGAAATGTGATTTCTTCTTTATCTGAATCCGAGCTTCCACCACAGCATAGGCAGAGCTTACGATAGTGGCTTCAGGATAGCTCGCCTGGCTCATAATCATGTTTTTTGAGGAAAGAAGCAGTATGCAAATCAGTGTAAGCAGTATAATTGTCAGATAGGGAATATTTCGTATAGTACTTTTATTTTTCATAATCCGGGCTCCTTGCAGTGTATTACTTTTGACAGTCTAGCTCATATCAAATCAATAGGAAAGTGCCTTATTTAAGCCCTCTGGTATGCTCAAAGTAGTATCTCTCCAGAGCCTTTTTGGCTTTGCCGGAGAGCTCTCTCTTGATAGGGATATTTGTGTCATCGGCCATCACGAAGCATTTGAGTGAAGTATCAATGTGTGTGACATACGACAGGTTTACCGCGTAGCTTTTGTGCGGCAGAAAAAACAGCTCAGCGGGCAGCTGATCTGAAAGATCTGAAAGCTTCTCATAGCAGCTGATTTCCTCATTTTCTTTTAAATGTATGAAAATCTGCCTGGCTCTCTGCTCTATGTACATGATATCAGAAAGGGCAAGCCTCTCCATACTCTTGTTTCTCTTCACATAAAGAGATGGGGCATCGGATTTCTTCAGCATGGCAAGGTGAAGAATGTTACTTAGCTCAGCTGCAGAAACCGGCTTTTCGATATAGCCGATGGCAGACAGCCTGTAGCTTTCCAAGGCATGCTCCGTGCTTGTTGTGATGAAAGCAACCGGGATATCGGCATCTGTCTCACGGATTATGGAGACTGCTCGATGCCGGTCATGGAATCTTTCATGTATATATCCATGAGCAGCAGGTCATACTTTCCGTACTCATATGAGGCAAGAAAAGAATCTGCATCAGTAAAGACAGTGTATGTATTTTGGATATCGCTGTGGTTGAGAATATCACAAAGCAGCAAGGTCTCTGCAGCTTCGTCCTCGCATACAGCTATATTAAGTGTTTGTGGCATGTTTATTCCTCTGTAGAATGTGAATGATTATAAATAATCATAATATAATATGAAATAAATATCAAATAAATATTGCTATTAAATATCCGAAATGCTAATATAATTATCAGCAGTTAATTAATTATTTTAAGGAGGTTTCAGTTATGAAATACTGTACAAATTGTGGCAGGCAGTTAGCTGATGATGAGGTATGCACATGTCGTCAGCAGGCACAGCCACAGGCACCAAATCAGACACAGGACAACAATGCACAGGCAGATAATGCAGCACAGCAGGGACAGTTTAACGGACAGCCGCAGGGCAGCGCACAGGGACAGTTCAACGGGACAGCCACAGGGCAGTGCACAGGGACAGTTCAACGGACAGTCACAGGGACAGTTCAATGGACAGCCACAGGGCAGCGCACAGTCGCAGGCGTTTGATAACTTCACACAGCAGGTGAGTGCAGCAGGACAGCAGCTGCAGAATGACAAGAATGTGGCATCTATCATCACATTCTACAAGGGTCTTGTTAAGAAGCCGGCACAGGCTGCAGCAGACTTTGTAAAGAATGCAAATATGGCATCAGGCTTTATATTTATTGGCTTATTTGCCATAGTAGAAGTAGTGCTGTCTGTAGTATATCTGTTATCAAGTGTAATTGGCAGCATAGGCGGCTTTGGATTCTCATTTTACCCGGCGAGCTTCTTTGAGGGAATCTTCTCAGGAATCGTAGGAGAGGCAGTAAAAGTACTCATCCTGGCAGCAGTCATTCTGGTTGTATTAAACGCAGTGCAGAAGGATAAAAAGGTGACATTTGCACAGACACTTTCAGCAGCATGTCTGTATGATGCAGTATACCTTCCGATTATCCTTGTGGCAGCAATCATCGACATAATCCCATTCCAGTTCTTTGGCAATGTGAGCAGCTGGCTGCATACATTTGCGGGTGTAGTAGGATATGTAAGCATATTCTTTGGAGTAAGGGCAATAGAAGAGGATGACAACAAGCTTCCACTCGTGTGTGGACTGGCATTCCTTGCAACAGCCATTGGTTCAACAATTGTAAATGCTATTTTCTAATTTAATATTTGATTTAACATATCTGATTTAATATATCAGAAATAACCGGATCCTGTGAGATTTTCTTGCAGGATCTTTTTTTATTTCTGACTTCGAATAGCTATCATATATCTTACGATTTGTCAAGTACGAGTTTTGACACTTTTTGTGTAAATTGTCGTTGTTATTGCCATGCGCGGAATTGATGTATAATGATAATTAGATTAATTTGTTTAGTTAAAAACTAGCTGAATATATGAGTCAATGATAATATGAATTCTATAATAAGCAGGTTTATAAAACTCGGGAAGAGAGGCACCTATGACGCATAAAATCAAGGTACAGATGTTTGGCAATTTCAGAATGGACTATAACGGAGCACCATTTGTGGCGGAAAAAATGCATAAGGAAAGCCAGTTCAATCGCATGATGCAGGCTTTGATACACTATTCTGACTGCGGAATAGCAAAGGATAAGCTCGAGGAAATAGTAATCGGTGAGCGTGATATAGATGCACCTCACACGGCACTAAGAGTTATTGTATACAAGACAAAGCAAAAGCTCGCACAGCTCGGACTGCCGGGAAAGAACCTCATATATTTGGAGGGAGGCATATATTACTGGACTCCGGATATAGAGATAGAAGAGGATGCAGCAGAGTTTGAGAAGCTCTATAACGAGGCCTGTGCACTGGAAAAGCAGATGCCACAGGAACCGGAGAGTGCAGAGACAGTGTGTGATGAGCGGATAAAGGAAATAGAAGACAATATGCTTGAGCTGTACGTAAAAGCACTATATCTGTACAAGGGAGAGTTTTTGGCGGCATATACAGGCGAGACGTGGATAGCACAGGAGGCCAGACGCTATCACACCATGTTTGAGAAAATCATAAATGAAGCTGCGTACATACTGCGAAAGAGAAAACAATTCAAGGGACTGGAGAAGATCGGAGTATATGCGGCAAAGGTCGACCCGTTCAATGAGTGGGAGGAGCTCATCATGGAGGCGATGGTAGAGACCAGGCGCTATGATGAGGCGGAAGAGTTATACACGGATGTCGTGGACTATTATCTCAGGGAGTGTGGTATTTATCCATCTTCAAGACTCTTGGAAATCCTTGAGAAATACAGTAATCAGATGAATCATGCACATGAGATACTGGAAAACATCCAGGAGGGCATGAACGAGCAGGAGGAAACGGAAAGAGGCGGATATTTCTGCAGCTATCCGGTATTCAAGGGAATATACCAGGCGTCCATCCGTATTATGAAGCGCACAAGGGTACCTGTATATCTCATGCTCTGTACTCTGGAGGACGAGGAAGGCAGACAGGTACAGGGCGAGACAAAGATGAACAAGTATTCAAGGCAGCACAAGAAGTGCGTCGGTGAATCAATCCGCTACAGTGACATATATACCTCGTATGGAAAGGTGCAGTTTCTTATCATGCTAATCGGATTAAAGCGTGAGGACTGCGAGATAGTGAAAAAGAGAATCAACCGCCAGTTCGCAAAGAAAAATCCGAGAGCCGCAGAGAAATGTCATGTGAACAGTATAGTTTGTGAGTTGTAAAGGGAATAGTACAAATTAGTTGGAAAAGCTGCAAGGTGCTGTTACATAATTAGAGGAAGATTTAATTTGATTATTTTATATATTATGGAGAAAATGTTATGAATGGTAAAGACAAGATATCAGTAATTATTCCATGCTACAATGTGCAAAAATATATTATGAGATGCTTTGATTCAATTTACAGCCAGACATATGGCTTTGAAAATCTCGAAGTGATACTCATAGATGATTTATCAACAGACAATACATGGTCTATATTAGAATCCTTACAAAGACAATACCCGGAGAATGTTATATCTCTTAAAATACAGAAAAAAGGAAAGTGTGGCGGTGCACGTAATCTGGGAATGGATATCTGCACCGGCAAATATATCACATTTGTGGATGCGGACGATTATGTGCATCCGGATATGCTCAGGGTGCTGCATGATAGAATGACAGAGGATGATTATGATGTGGCACAGTGTGGTGTATCGTGTTTTAAAGCAGATAAGCCAAATGTATTAGAAGTAAATGATTTTGAAATTCAAAGGCTTGATTTAGATAATGTTGATAATAGGAAAAATCTCATTATAGGTCTGACCGGATTTACTAATGTAACAGCATGGGCAAAGCTATACTCAACCAAATTTATAATAGAACATAATCTAAGATTTATAGAAGATGTATATTATGAGGATACACATTTTTCTATGCTTTGTGTGTTACTTGCAAAGAAATATTGTAAGGTGCAATCGACATTATACTATTACTTTGAGAATACAGAGGGCATTATACGTTCTGAAATTAGCAATGCAAAGATCCGGGATGCTAAGATTATTATGGATCATATAAGGCGGGCTATTCAAAGCAGAAAAGCAGAACTGGGAAATGTAATTGAGCAGTGTTATTGTGAAATCCAGACATTTTTGTTATGGCACCAATATATTGAGCCGTATAGTAGAATAGAGACTTTTATGAAAAGGGAGCTGGATATTTGCAAAGAAGAGTTCTTAAAGAGTGAACCGGATATATTTAATAATCCGTATGTGAAGGCTTTTTCAGATAATGTGATATTGAAAAGAATGTCAAAGCTGAGAGTGACTGCGAAAAAAATGGATAATGGCATACTTTTGGATAATGCAATGCATATCTGTTTTGGTATACATGATAAGGATGGCAATTACAGTGTCTGGGCTGGAACAACGATGCAATCCATTGTTGAAAACACAAAGCGCCAATAGTTTTCATATATTACATGATGACACATTGAACGAAATAAATAAAATAAGCTGAGTTTTATTGCCGATAATAGTGGAAATGATATAGAATTTCATCATTTTAATTCGGACGTTTTTTGGCACGTTTGCTGATTCAATGAATAGATTTGCAATTGGAACAATGTTCAGAATTATGTTGCCCGATATTATGCCGGATTTAAAAAAAATAATATATTTGGACTCTGATTTATTTGTAAATACAGATATTGAAGAATTATGGAACCTAAATATAGATAATTACTGTCTGGCGGCTGCTCAGGATTGTTCGACAATAAGAAATTGGGGAACTCCATACGCTGTAGCAGCAGGGCAGACAAGTCGTGACAGATATTTTAATGCGGGTGTTCTTTGCATGAATCTTGACAATATCAGGAAAAATGGAAGCCTGTTTCAACAGGTTATAGATTATCTGAACGATAATCCACGGACATGGCTTCCTGACCAGGATGCTTTAAATGCCATATTCAGCGGAAAAACCTTATTGATAGATGAAAAATGGAATTATTTTATTGATGAGGCAAGAAAAAATAATGAGAAAGCAGAGAAAAAAATATATCATTATGCTGCAACCTTGTTGATGCTGCATACAAATAATGAAATTGACAGAGCCTACTATTTCACAATACTGAGAACCCATGGGGAGAGCAGATGGAGGATGGCTTATTGTGTAATTCTATGGGCAGAATTGTGGATAGAACAGCTATGCTGGAGAAGCTGCTAAAAAAAGCTACTCAAAACAATATACGACTCGTATTCTATGGTGGAGAGAATAGCTCTATAAGGAATGCAATGAGGCTATTAAATAGAAAATTCGATAGCTGTGAATGGCATGAGCATTTAAAGGAGAATGAGATTATCTGTGATGATAATACGGTCTATATAGTTTCAGCGGATGCGGACGATAGTAATGGATTAGAAATACTTGCAAATGCCGGATTAGAAAATGGCGAGAATTATTTTATAACACAGAGGTTTTTACATTATACAGAGGGTGGGTTTGCCCTATGATTTTTATTACTGATGAATTAGGTAAGTTTGAGAAAAATATAATAGAGCTGGCAGAAAATGTGGGATTTAAAGAATGCAAAACAATAGAAGCCATAGATTTGTTTTGTGGCATATCTGAAAAAAACGATGTGCTTAAGGAAAAAGACAGGTATTATGCATTCATAGATATCCCTCAATATTGGAGTGTTCGTGCAGATGGTCTAAATGGTGCTATATATGATAATAAAACCAAAAAGGCAAACATCTATTTTAAGAATCCGATAGAGAAAGAATGGTCAGCAGAGTCGAGTGGATTGACAGGAATAATACAGTATATAGAATAGATTATTACAACAAATACGGATATATGTATTGTTCGGAGAATGTGAGTGGCGGCAATGTTACAGTCAGGGAATTCTATGATAGAATGGTGACATTAAAGTATTAGAACAGACAGGTCCAAAGACATATACCACGTTTGGCACCCGCATTAGTCCGAAGAGCTATAGAGGCTTTGCTGATTATTTGGAAGCTTATCTTAAATATAATAAAATTTATGATGAAAATATATGGCTGACAAGTGATGAGATATTAAATAAATTTGCCTGGGATTATGGTAATTTTAAAATATCATACCTGCCACAAAATAGATTAAACTCAGATTTGACAGTAATAACTCAGACTAACACAGCGTTTCGAATACTGTGCAGTGAAGAGCAGCAGGTCAATTGGTATAAAGAAAATTCAAATTATAAATGCGACAGAGTATATTCATATTTTGAAAATAATGAATTAAAATTTGGAAAAAAGGAAGCACTTACTATTACAGAATCGGATCAGCTTGAGTATATTGAACAGCTTATAAATGACTTTCCGGAAATAACTTTTCATATAGCTGCCAGTACCATTATGTCAGATAAATTAACGAGACTGGATATAAATAATAATGTTGAGTTATATCCATGTATTACGGAACAAAAGAGAAAAGAACTGTTTGAAAGATGCGATATTTATTTGGATATTAATCATTACAGAGAGCTATACAATGCAGTAAACGAGGCAATGGTTAATAATATGATAATACTAGCGTTTGACAATACAGCGCATTCAAAAGAATTATATCCAATGGGAAATATTTTTGAAAGCAGCAACTATGTGAAGATGAAAGAAACTCTAAAAAATATAATAACTAGTCAGACGATATTCAATGAATATATAGACAGGCAAAAGAAGCAATTAAAACAATTAGCTGCAAAAGTAGTTATGGGTGATACAGATGAGAGTATTTGATTTTACATTACTTAGTGGATATGAATTTTCCGGAGTCGATGTTGCTCAGGGATTTAGAGCAAGATTGTTTGCAAAAAACAATGTAAACGCTAAATTTATTTTTACAGAGCTGCCGACAATTAGGGATATGGAACTGTATGGTTCGCAAAAAATAAAACGTGGTCAGATTATGTCTGCACATCTTTTTATGACCGGAAGATTAGATATGAGTTTGTCTGTGAAAAAAGAAGCTCTTTTAGAAAATGAAAAAGAAAACTATGAGTATGACAATATAGATGAGGATGGAAAGGTGATTCGTCTATATAATTCCGGTGAAAAATCAGTTGAAATATTATGCGATGAAGATGGATTTGTTATAAATGAAAGTCTCTTTAAAAACGGAAAAAAGTATTTAGAAAATTATTATACAGACAGTTTGTCATATACAGAGCTGTATAATTGGGATAATGATTCGAGCGATGGCTTAAATCTAGGAAGACTAACTATTAAAAGTCAAGCCTTAAAATGATATTTTTTGAATAAAGTACAGAAATGTATTTTAGATATATTTGGAACTCAGTTAGAGTTCCTTGAACCTTGAAAACTGTATGACAAAAA
>ENA-OQER01000801-OQER01000801.1-human-gut-metagenome-genome-assembly--contig:-NODE-801-length-16485-cov-2.631373_pt1 | contig 16485 bp, 20 predicted proteins | sample MGYA00242797_ERZ504639 | MGnify/ENA primary metagenome ERZ504639 (study PRJEB26092, sample SAMD00036306) | human gut metagenome | host: Homo sapiens | study: EMG produced TPA metagenomics assembly of...
CGATTTTTTTGTTCCGCCGGACGGAAAGCGGCCCGCGCAGCGGGCCTGTTCCCTGGGATATGGCAAATAGGAGGAGTTTGGTGTTACGTTCACCACACACCCATCGGATCGGCACAATCCCCACACAACCAACACCGAAGAATACAGAATCCTTTCCAATACATTGTAACATACCACAACGCAGAACAGCGAACGTGCCCGGAAAGGGGGAGCGCGAGGGGGAAAAGCGGGCTTCGTAACTCCGAGCGCTTTCCCCCTCGCAAACCTGCCCACTGCTCAAGTGTCCCCCTGAAAGGGAAACGCCCACTGCTCAAGTGTCCCCCTGAAAGGGAAACGCCCTCCGCGCAGGAGCGTACGTCAGACGCCCGACAGTGTACAATATCTGGTACAATTTTCTCATTAATTTTGTCAATAGTACATTCCCTTGTATATTATAAAGAACATACATCCAATCTGTTGACTTTGAAATCTGAATCTGTTATCTTATGGTCGTCATGAGAAATGTTATATATTACTAACTGCGCGGACAGTGAACGAAATATTGAGACAACAGGAAAGGATGTGTAACAAATTGGCAAAAGTTGATTTTGAACAGTGGAATGGTTTTAAGGGTGACCGTTGGAAAGAGAAGATCGATGTTCGTAATTTCATCAGCATGAACTATACACCATACGACGGAGATGCTTCCTTCCTGGAAGAGCCAACAGAGGCAACAGACAAACTCTGGGGCAAACTTCAGGAGCTTCAGAAAGAAGAGCGTGCTAAAGGCGGCGTTCTTGATATGGAGACAGAGGTAGTAACAGGAATTACAGCATACGGTCCTGGATATATCGATGCGGAGCTCAAAGATCTGGAGCAGGTTGTAGGTCTTCAGACAGACAAACCTCTGAAACGTGCTTTCATGCCATACGGCGGAATCAAAATGGCAGAGCAGGCATGCGAGACTTACGGATATCACGTAAGCGACAAGATCAAAGATGTTTTTAACAACTATGAGTTCAAAACACACAATCAGGGTGTATTCGATATCTACACACCGGAGATGAAGAGAGCACGTCACAACAAGATCCTTACAGGACTTCCGGATACTTACGGACGTGGACGTATCGTAGGTGATTACAGACGAGTTGCTCTTTACGGAATTGATTACCTGATCGCAGGCAAAGAGAAAGACTTTGCAGCATGCGACCGTCAGGGTATGAGACGTTATGACTTCCAGCTTCGTGAGGAGATCGCTGATCAGATCCGTGCTCTGAAGAAGATGAAAGAAATGGCTCAGATCTATGGCTTTGATATTTCCCAGCCGGCTAAGAATGCAAAGGAAGCATTCCAGTGGCTGTACTTCGGATATCTTGCAGCAATCAAGACTCAGAACGGAGCTGCAATGAGTGTCGGACGTATCTCCACATTCCTTGATATCTATATTGAGAGAGACCTTGAGAACGGAACTCTTACAGAGAAAGAGGCACAGGAGCTTGTTGACCATATCGTAATGAAATTCCGTATGGTTAAATTCGCTCGTATCCCTCTTACAACCAGCTCTTCTCCGGTGACCCGGTATGGGCAACTCTGGAAGTAGCAGGTATGGGACAGGACGGACGTTCCATGGTAACAAAGAACGATTATCGTTTCCTTCATACACTTGAGGATATGGGACCGCTCGGAGCCGAACCTTACAGTTCTCTACTCTTCAAGACTGCCTGAGAACTTCAAGAAATATGCAGCAGACATCTCTGTTACAACAAGTTCCATCCAGTATGAGAACGATGATGTTATGCGTCCGGTATGGGGCGATGACTACAGCATCTGCTGCTGTGTATCTGCTACAGAGACCGGTAAAGAGATGCAGTTCTTCGGTGCTCGTGCTAACCTTGCAAAATGCCTTCTTTACGCGATCAACGGTGGTGTTGATGAGAAGACAAAGCAGCAGGTAGGACCGCAGTACCAGCCGATCACTTCCGAGTACCTTGACTATGACGAAGTAATCGCAAAATATGATCAGATGATGGACTGGCTTGCACATCTGTATGTTGGAACACTGAACATGATCCACTACATGCATGATAAATACTACTATGAGGCAGCTGAGATGGCACTTATCGATACAAAGGTTGACCGTTCCTTTGCAACAGGTATCGCCGGATTCTCACACGTAGTAGATTCCCTTTCCGCTATCAAATATGCAAAAGTAAAAGCAATCCGTGACGAGGACGGAATCACAACAGACTTCCAGGTTGAGGGTGACTTCCCACGTTATGGTAACGATGATGACAGAGCAGACGAGATCGCAACAACCCTGCTTTCCACATTCCTTGAGAAGCTGAAACACATCCATACCTATCGTGATTCCAAGCCAACCACATCCATCCTTACCATCACATCCAATGTTGTTTATGGTAAAGCTACAGGATCTCTTCCGGACGGAAGAAAAGCCGGCGAGCCTCTGGCACCGGGAGCAAACCCGTCTTACGGCGCAGAGCAGAACGGACTTCTTGCTTCCCTGAACTCTGTTGCAAAGCTTGACTATGAGGATGCCCTTGACGGAATCTCCAATACTCAGACTATCAACCCGGATGCTCTTGGTCATTCTGAGGAAGAGCGTACAGAGAACCTTGTAAATGTACTTGACGGATACTTTGACCGTGGTGCACATCACCTCAATGTAAACGTATTCGGTAAAGAGAAACTTATCGATGCTATGGAGCATCCGGAAAAAGAGGAGTATGCAACTTCACGATCCGTGTTTCCGGATACGCTGTTAAGTTCATCGACCTTACAAGAGAGCAGCAGCTTGACGTTATCGCAAGAACCTGCCACGAAAGGATGTAATAAAAAATATGGACGACCAGAAAAAAATCACTGGCTACGTCCACTCACTGGAGAGCTTCGGCTCTGTTGACGGACCAGGAGTCCGGTATGTGATCTTTTTGAGCGGCTGCGCCATGCGCTGTCAGTTCTGCCACAATCCGGACACCTGGCAAATGAAAACAGGAACGGAGTACACAGCAGATGAGCTGCTTGAAAAAGCCTGTCGATACCGCTCTTACTGGGGAAGTAAGGGCGGTATTACTGTGAGTGGAGGCGAGCCACTGTTACAGATCGATTTTCTCACTGAGCTGTTCAGAAAAGCAAAAAAACTTGGGATCCACACAACACTTGATACCAGCGGCAACCCTTACACAGAAGAGGGGGCGTGGTATGAAAAATGGGAAGAGCTGATGAAATACACAGATCTTGTCATGCTGGATATCAAGCACATTGATGAGGAACAGCATAAGATCCTCACAGGATGTACCAATAAAAATATCCTTGCCATGGCCCGGAAGCTTTCCGATATGGGCGTATCCATGTGGATCCGTCACGTGCTGGTTCCGGAACGCAATGACCGGGATGACTATCTCCACCGACTGGCTGACTTTATTGCAACACTGAAGACAGTTGAGAGAGTGGAGGTTCTTCCATATCACACACTCGGAACCTTTAAATGGGAAAATCTGCATATTGATTATCCGCTGAAAGGAATCAATCCGCCAACGAAAGAACGGATCGAAAATGCGGAAAAAATCCTGGGAGCAGGTACACAGTAATAAAACCATATCTTATGTCGAAAAACAGACATAGATATGGTTTTTTTTGATGTTCATACCAGTCTTTATTTTTGATCAGCATTTCTTTGATGATATCCTGTGTATAGGAACCTAAGCGGCGCTGAGTATCCCGGTCAAGCTCTGAAGGAATGATAGGCTTGCCATATTCGATCACTACGTGTGTAGGTGTCATCTTCGGGAAATTGGCCTCCCAGATGTTGGCAGAGTTGCTGATCGCAATAGGAATGATCGGGCTTTTGGCTCTGGTCGCGATCTTGAAGCTGCCGTCATGGAAAGGCAGCATTTCTGTTTCATCAGCATTCTTATTTCTGGTTCCTTCCGGGAAGATACATACGGAAATGCCGGATTTTACATAGTCTGCGGCCTGAAGGATCGTTTTCAGACCCTGCTTGATATCCTCTCTGTCGAGAAAGAGACAGTAGAGATTGCGCATCCAGTTGGAGAGCAGCGGATAATGCTCCATTTCCTTCTTGGCAACATAGCCGGTGCGGATCGGACAGCGGCTGTAGGTGAGCAGGATGTCGAAATAGCTCCGGTGGTTTGCTACATAGAGAACAGCCTGATCCTTTGGAACGTTTTCTTCGCCGATGACGGTGACTTTGGCGCCTGTGATCCACAGGATGAATTTGAATATGGCCTGTACCATGCGCAGAGAGCTGATATCCTTAGTCATGGGAGAAAATTTCCCGATGATCCATTCTACAAGGAGAACCGGAATGGTCAGCACCAGATAGGCGATCACCACGATACAGACAAGTATGAATCGAATCATGTCTTTTGTCCTTTCTGTTATAGATACTTGCGGAGTGTTCCGCAGTAAGATGGTATTTTTATATTATACGAAGAAAATCCGATAGTTGCAATAAATCTTTCCCTGCTCACATAGAATAAATACTGAATAATGCAGGTGGCTTATATTATGAAAAAAAGCAGTATTTCTGCGGATCGTGCTGACAGCTGCCGTGCTGGCGCTGCTGCTTTCCGGGTGTCGCTTTGTCCGGGTGGAGGAAGAAGAACGAAAACCGGTAGATTACACCATTGTGGAACGCCGGGATATCCGAGGAGCTTTCCAGGCTTATGGAGAAAAAAAAGGAAAAGGAATTTCAGCTGAGTTATGAAACCGGAGATGATCTTTACCTGGCCAAAGGGTACGGGCGGCAGATGAGTGGCGGATACAGCATCCAGGTAGAGGAGCTTGGAGAATCCTCGAATGGGATATTTTTTGTTACAAAACTTCTTGGACCGGAGGATCTTAAGGAGGCAGGAGTTCCGTCCTATCCCTGCATTGTGATAAAAACCCGGAAACAGGAAAAGCCGGTAACGTTCCGGGAAAGCAGTAGTCCGGTGAAAAAAGAGTTGGAGAAAGGGGAATAGACTGTGGAATTAAAAAAAGAAAGCATGCAGATATTAAAGGAAAAAAGCAGGGCAAAAAGTCAGAATCACTTTTGATGAGGATTTTAATGTACCGGATGCAAAACCGGATGCAGGAAGACTGATCCAGAATAAGGGCAGGATCATTATGGATGATGTCCGTCTTACTGACGGGAAAGGTATTCTTACGGGAAATCTGCAGGTAGATATCCTTTATGTGGGGGAAGAAAGCGGGATTGTCAGCGGTCTAACTGCAAAACTTCCATTTGAGGAAACCTTGAACCTGAAGAACATCATAAATGGGGATAAAATGTGTCTGAAGTGGGAAATTGAAGATCTTACGATCCGCCTGATCCATTCCAGAAAGCTCAATATCAAAGCTTTGGTTACTTTTTGTGCGACTGTGGATGAAACGGAACAGATCCGCCTGCCGGTGGCGCTGGATGCAGAAGAGGTATCCGTCAGAAAAAAAACAGTCCGCTTTCTGGGACTTACCGTACATAAAAAAGATACACTCCGGATCAAGGATGAGTATACCATTGCCTCCAATCGTCCGGATATCGCCAGCCTGATCTGGTATACTATGGATGTACGGGGACTGGATCTGAAGCCGGAGGAAAATGTGGTAAAAGCAAGGGGAGAGCTGTCCGTTTTTGTGCTGTACGGAGCTGAAGATACAGAAGCTCCGGTGCAATGGCTGGAATATTCGCTGCCTTTTTCCGGGGAAGTGGAATGTCCGGACTGCACGGAAGAACTGATCCCGCTGATCGAAGCTTCGGTGATGCATCAGAGTCTGGAGGCCAAACCGGATGTCGATGGGGAAGAACGGATCCTTGTTTCGGATGTGGTGCTGGAGCTGGATATGAAATTTTTCAGGGAAGAGGAATATGATCTCATTACCGATGTGTATACACCGATCCGTGAATGCGTTCCGGAAGGGAAGAATGAGGTACTGGAACGGCTTCTGGTACGTAATTTTTTCCAGATGCAGGATCAGTGACAGGATCCAGGTAAAGGAGACTCAGGGAAAAGTCCTCCAGCTGTGTCACAGTCAGGGAAAAGTGAAGATCGATAAGACCAGGATCGTAGAGAACGGTGTGCAGGCAGATGGCGTGGTCATGCTGAAGATCCTGTACATTATTGGAAATGATGATATGCCGTTTTATTCCATGGAGGCAATGATACCGTTTTCCCATATGGTTGAGGCAAGAGGGATCCGACAGGACAGCTGTTATCAGTTAAAAGCAAAGCTGGAGCAGCTTTCCGCAGCCATGGCAGATGGAAATGAGATCGAGATCCGGGCAACTGTAGGACTGGAGCTTCTGGCAGTTGCCAGAGAACCGGTATTTATCATTGAGAAAGTAGAGGAAAAACCACTGGATATGAAAAAACTCCAGCCATGCCGGGAATCCTGGTTTACATGGTAAAACCGGGAGATGAATTGTGGGATATCGCAAGGAAATATCACACATCTGTACAGGAGATCCGGACGATCAATGGTCTCAAGGAAAATCAGGAACCATCTCCGGGAACTCCGCTTCTTGTTGTGAAAAAAGTGGAAGGTCAGATCAAATAAAAAGTGGAATATTTTGCTGTTGAAAAGAATGTAAAAATCATATAAAATACATGTATAAATACTGTATACAAAGTACAAATGGAGGGGCTTATGCGTTTAAAAGCAATGGCAAAGATCAATCTCGGACTTGATGTTCTGGGAAAGAGAGAGGACGGTTATCATGAGGTACGCATGATCATGCAGACCATCCGTATGTATGATATCCTGGATATCAGAAAGACCAGACGGCCGGGGATCGTACTGACGACCAATCTTCCGTTTATCCCCACAGATCAGAGAAATCTTGTATATAAAGCAGCACAGATGCTGATGGAGGAGTTCGATGTTGAAGAGGGACTTTCCATCAAGCTTCGTAAATTTATCCCGGTGGCAGCAGGCATGGCAGGAGGCAGCTCCGATGCAGCGGCTGCATTTGTGGGTGTGAACCGGATGTTCCATTTAGGGCTTACAGAAGAACAGCTGATGGAACGTGCAGTAAAGGTCGGAGCAGATGTTCCGTATTGTATCATGCGGGGAACAGCTCTTGCGGAGGGAATCGGAGAGAAGCTGACCAGACTTCCGGAAGTTCCGAAATGTTATGTTCTGATAGGAAAACCGGGGATCAATGTTTCCACAAAAACAGCTTATGAGAATCTGAATCTGGAAGGGATCGGTAAACATCCGGACATCGATGGACTCATCGGAGCTATCAGAAATAATGATCTGTATGCCATGGCATCCAGAATGGAGAATGTATTTGAACCGGGGATCATCCGACAGTATCCGGTGATCGGCAATATCAAGAACCTTATGGAAGAAAAAGGTGCGCTGAAAGCCGTGATGAGCGGGAGCGGTCCTACTGTGTTTGGAATCTTTGATAACAGGGATAAGATGGCCGCGGCAGCCAGAAGCCTCAGAAAGAGCGGGCTTGCAAAGACTGTATTTGCCACGGATATTTACAATAGAGATGGAGGAGTTACAAATGACAAGTGATTTTTCTGTGGATATGAATGAATATCTGCCGCTTCGGGATGTTGTTTTTAATACCTTGCGGCAGGCAATCCTGAAGGGAGAGCTGAAGCCGGGCGAAAGACTTCTGGAGATTGCCCTTGCAGAGCGTCTTGGTGTGAGCAGAACACCGGTGCGTGAGGCTATGCGTAAGCTGGAGCAGGAAGGTCTTGTAGTGATGATCCCACGCAGAGGTGCACAGGTAGCCAGCATCACAGAGAAGGATCTGAATGATGTTCTGGAGGTACGTATCGCTCTCGAAAATGTTGCCATAGAAAAAGCGTGCAAGCTGATCACAGAGGAGGAGCTGGGAAGGCTCTGGGTGGCAGCCAAGGAATTTGAAAAAACAAAAGCAGAGGGAAATCTGGTCCGTCTGGCGGAAACTGATGTGGCTTTCCACGAGATCATATACCAGGCTTCTGATAATAAGCGTCTGAACCAGGTCCTGAATAATCTCCGTGAGCAGATGTATCGCTATCGTGTAGAGTATCTGAAGGAGGAGCAGACAAGAAATCTTCTGGTCAGTGAGCATGAAGAGCTGGTAAAAGCCATCCGTGAAGGAGATGTGCAAAAGGCGCAGGATATTTCTTTCCATCATCTGGAAAATCAGCGAAAAGCGATCATCCGTACTATCGCGCGGAGAATGAAGCCAAAGAAGCCGAGAAAAAAGAATAAGAACCGGATATGCGGGAATATTAAGAGAGATGTCATTGTGGCATCTCTTTTTTTTAACCGAATCAGGTAAGTTCCTGTTTCAATTGCGAAAAGCAATAAGCAGTGGGGGAACTTGCTATAAAGGATGGTGGCTTTATGGAAACAAGGAAGATATCGATATCGCTTCATGAAAATGAATCGTATATCCGGAAACAGTGTGAAAACTGCGATGATATCCTGATCAGGCCCATGCGCCTTGGTGAGGGACATAAGGCGGACTGTCTGATGGTCTATATTGAGGTGGCGGTTTCCAACATGATGCTGGATGATTCTGCTATCGGAAAAATGATCAATCATTTCTGGGAGATCCCGGAGGAAAAGATCCGGGAATTTATCCGCCGGAACAGCCTTGGAATTGCAGATGTGAAGGAGCTGTCTTCCATGGAGGAGGTATTTGGTGCCATTCTTTCGGGAAATGCAGTTTTCTTTCTGGATGGATACGACAAAGCAATGAAAATTTCCAGTAAAGGATATCCGGGGCTGCCTGTATCAGAGGTGAAAACGGAAAAGGTCCTCAGAGGCTCCAAGGAGGGGTTCTGTGACAGTGTAAAATCAATGCGGCCCTTGTGAGAAAGCGGATCCGGGATACCAGGCTGAAGGTGGAGCAGAGCAGCATCGGTGTACGCTCCAATACGGTGGTACAGCTTCTTTATGTGGAGGATCTGGTCCATGAGGAGCTTCTGACTGCTGTGAAAGAGCGTCTGGAATCTTTTGCAGTGGACGGGATCCTGGACAGCGGGATGCTGGAACAGTTGACAGAAGAAGCCTGGTATTCTCCCTTTCCTCAGTTTCAGACAACGGAGCGGCCGGATCGGGCTGCCCAGGAGCTGCTGAATGGAAAAGCAGTTCTGCTCTGCGACAATTCGCCGGTGGCACTGGTGTTCCCGGAGCATTCAACAGTTTTATGGAAAGCAGTGAAGACTGGTACAATCGTTTTGAGATGGCATCCTTCCTGCGGGTTCTCCGGTATCTGGCCATGGCTGTGGCAACGCTGCTCCCCGGACTTTATCTGGCTGTGATACGGTTTCATACACAGATCCTTCCGGCGAATCTGATCCTTTCCTTTGCACAGGCAAGAGAGGGTGTTCCATTTTCCAGTGTAGTGGAGCTGGTGTTCCTGGAACTGTCATTTGAGTTGATACGGGAGGCTGGTGTGCGGATCCCGGGAGCTCTTGGAAATGCCATTGGGATCGTGGGAGGACTGATCATCGGACAGGCAGCAGTGGAGGCCAATCTTGTCAGCCCGGTGGTAGTGATCATCGTGGCACTGACAGCACTGGGATCACTGGCTATACCTAATGAGGAATTTGCTTCTGCATTCCGGCTTCTGAAGTACGCTTTTCTGTTTCTGGGAGGGTTTCTGGGTATCTTCGGAATCGTGTTGGGACTGTATCTTACCGTGGCGCATCTGTCAGGACTCTTAAGCTTCGGTGTCCCATATCTGGTACCTTTTGTAGAGAAGAACAGTGAGACGGAAACCGGTGGAAGGATTTTGCGACAGCCCTTCCGGAAGCGGAAATTCCGGCCGCTGTATGCCAGAAATGCCCAGAAACGCAGGCTTCGGACAAGGCCATGGAGCCGGAAAGGATAAAGGTTATGAGATTTGCGGAGAATAACAGGATTTCCCACAGGCAGCTTTTTCGGCAGATCATACTGGTGTTTCCGGCGCCGTTTCTGCTGTGCCTGTTTAAGAATGGAGCGATGTTGGGCATCAGTGCCATGGCAGGGACAGCTGCTGCGGCCGTAGTGCTCTCTTTTTATGTGATCTGGTTGATACGTCTGACACCTGCGTATGGGGAGCTTTCCAAAAGGACAGGAGATTTTGCTGTACAATTTATCGGACTGTTCTTTTTAATATATGTGATCGCAAGTTCGGCATTTCTTTCGGATCTTCTGGGGGAGGTGATCCCGGAAAGTCTGATCAGCGGGATTTCCGGAAAATGGCTGTCTCTTCTTGCAGTTGCAGTCTGCAGTCTGGGAACGCATCGCGGAATGCAGAGAAGAGGGCGGATCGCTGAGGTGTCCGGAAGGGTTTTTCTGGCAGGGATTCTTCTTCTGATGCTTTTATGTGCAGGGCAGGGAAAAACAGAGTACTTTATGGAAGTGATGAAAGATCCGGAAACAGGATTTGCAGGAGAGCGATGGCTCCGTGATCTGTATACACTTTTGTGTGCTTTTCAGGAGCAGGACTTCTTCCCTTCGGGTTGGAGTATGCAAAAAACAGGGAAGTGCCAGAAAACCTGTGATTCTGGCTTTTCTTGCAGTTTGCGGGATCATTTTTGGAATGCAGCTCCTTCTTCCGGCGGTCTTTGGAGGTGCACGCCTTAAAAACGAGATCTGTCCGGTACTGCCTCTTCTGGAAGGTGCGGATCTTCCGGGAAACGTACTGGCGAGATTTGATGTGATATGGATGGGATTTCTGGTATTCGGACTTTTGTTTTCTCTGGGAAGTTTGTTTCATTACGGAAATCAGATCGCGGAAAAAACCGGGTTCGGGACCGGTCGGTACTGGATCCCGGCAGCAGGCTGGCTGCTTTCCCTGTATGAGAGAAACGGGATGGGGATCCGGGAGTATTATGGCTGGTATCTGGGGTACATCTTTGTGCCGTTTCTGCTTGTGATACAGCTTTTTCTCAGTACGGAAAACCGGGGAAGGCGGAAGAAAAAAATAACTGTGGCAGGACTTGTCCTGGTCATCACTTTGACGGGATCAGGCTGTGCGGCAGTAGAACCGGAAAAAAGAGCTTATCCGCTGGCACTTGGGGCCGGTGTTTCAGAGAATGGCTTTGTGCTGAAATATGCAATGCCGGATATGAGTACAGCTACCGGACAGGAAAAACCGGACGAAGATCCGATTTCTGTGCTGACTCTTTCCGGCCGGGACTTCAGGAGATCGAGCAGTCTACAACCGGTCTCAGGAAAAATTTCTGGATCTGGGTCATCTTGAAGTGCTGATCCTGGATGAACAGATATTGGAAGAGGGAGCCCGGGAGGCACTGATCGGATATCTGAAGCAGGAAGAGCATATCGGAGAGGATGTCTACGTGTTCCGGACGAATATGCTGGGAGATGTTTTTCACTGGAAAGGAGCCCGAAAAAGCTCCATAGGGGAATATCTTCAGGGAATCCAGGAGAACCGCACATCCGGGCAGCAGAAGAAGGGTGTGACTCTGCGGGAGGTATATCATCAGTTTTGTCAGGATGGAACGCTGCCCTGGCTTCCGGAGGTATGGGTGGAAGGTGAGCTTCTGGAAGTGGATTACGGCAGTAATGAATAGATAGGAGCCGGACTGTTAATAATACAGATGATGATCAGTACGATAAATCGTACAGTATATCCCTGGATAAGATCATCAGAAGATTTTTGACAGGAGGGCTTGCTCATGGAGCATATAAAAACGAAGAAGCATGTATTAAAAAAAGCAGGAGGGATCCTTTTGCTCATGGCAGTGATCCTTGCAGGGAGTACCTGGGAGAGAAGAACTGCCGGTGATCGGCAGCCACAGTTTTATGCCTGGTGGGGAACGATCTATCCGGAATTCTGTTTTGAAAAAGCAGAGGACAACGGGGAAAATAAGCCGGTGAAGATATCCTTCTGGCTTGCGCAAGCCCTGGATTGGTGATACAATATTTCAACGGACCAATCACGTTCGATTAATTATTTCAGGAGACAAGATCAATGAATATAGACAGAAACGCACCGGTGGGTGTGTTTGATTCCGGTATCGGAGGACTGACAGGTAGCCCGGGAGATCATGCGCAATCTCCCATCGGAAAAATCGTATATTTCGGAGACACAGCCAGAGTTCCCTATGGAAGCAAATCCAGAGAAACGGTGATCCGTTATTCCCGCCAGATCATTCATTTTCTGCAGGAACAGAAGGTGAAGGCCATTGTGGTGGCCTGTAATACAGCCAGTGCGTTTGCTCTGGATGCGGTGAAGGATGAACTGGATATCCCGATCCTGGGAGTGATCGAGGCCGGTGCCAGAGTTGCTGCCCATGAAACAAGAAATAAACGGGTGGGCATTATCGGAACGGTGGGCACGGTAGGAAGCGGTATCCATGCCTCTTATCTGAAGGAACTGGATCCGGAGATCACCGTGATCGGAAAAGCGTGCCCGCTGTTTGTTCCGCTGGTAGAAGAAGGCTGGTATCATGATCCGGTCACCGAGGAGGTTGCCAGAAGATATCTGAAGGAGCTGCAAGAGCAGGAGATCGATACACTGATTCTCGGATGTACGCACTATCCTCTTTTAAGATCTACCATCCGCAAGATCATGGGTGAGGAGGTCTGCCTTGTGAATCCTGCATATGAGACGGCGCTGGAGCTTAAAAAGCTGCTCTCCAGACTGGATCTTGCCAGCAATGAGGTAGCACAGGAGGAATTTCCGTATCGCTTTTATGTAAGTGATCTTGCAGAGAAGTTTAAGGATTTTGCCAATTCCATCCTGCCGTATAACGTAGAAAAAACACAGAAGATCGACATCGAAAAATATTAAACAGATCTGTACATAAATGATAGGAGAAAAGAATGCAGAAAGAAGTTTTGATCCATGTAAGAGGGCTTCAGATGATGGATGCACAGGGGGATCAGGAACCTATAGAGATCATTGTTCCGGGACAGTATTATTTCCGCAATGGTTCTCATTATCTCAGATATGAGGAACTGCTGGATGAAACAGCAGAACCCACCATCAATTACATAAAAGTATCCGGAAAGGGTCTGGAAGTCAGCAAGAAGGGGCTTGTCAATGTACACATGGTATTTGAACAGGGCAAAAAAAACATGACCTATTATACTACCCCTTACGGAACACTTCAGATGGGAATCTCAGCTACGAATCTGGAGCTGACGGAAAGCGAAGAGAACCTTCAGATCAAAGCAGATTATGCGCTGGATATGAATGAAGAACATGTGGCAGACTGCTATCTGGCGATCCAAGTACAGCCAAGAGACTGCAAGGATTTTGTTTTATAGATTCTGCAGAAAATAAAAGATATATAATTACATTACATAAGAAAAGCCGCCATGCATCAGGGAAATTCCTGAAAGCGTGGCGGCTGTTTTGGATTCTGATCATTTACGGAATCTTGCGAGGAAGCCTTTTTTCTTCTTCTGTGGTACTTCGAGAGAACCACGGATTCCTTTTACGCCAACGATGTAAAGACCGCTGACTTCAGCTTTGATCTCTTTTTTGACCGGGATCAGATCAAAAACCTTTTCATCTGCAATAAGGATGCTGATCTTCGGACCGACTTTGGCTTTTACGATCGGAAGCTTGGACCGGCGCATAAGCTTAGGTGTCTGGTCGATGACCATCTGTGGAAGTCCAGAATCTTTCAGCGGCATCCGTTTTTATCGATGACCAGCATGGAAACTGTCTGCTTGTTAGCCTGGATCTGAGCCTGCTGTTCGTCCTGTTTTTTCTGAGCTTTTTTTCCGAAGAAATAGAGTGCGATCACTGCTGCGATCAGAATAACGAGGATGACCAGAAGAACGATGGTAACTGTACTCATTTGAGAATCCCCCTGTATATATATTTGTTTCGCAATCGGTTACATTACGCAAACAACATTTTAGCATTGTTTCGTCAAAAAGGCAATTAAAAAAGTGAAAAAGACAGGTGGAACGGTGGAAATTTCAGCAGTTACCAGTTATAATGATTACGATGCAGTTCATCTGTGTATGCTGCAGAGATTACAGGACATAACTATCTTTGAACTAACATATGTAATGGATAAACCAGAGATGGAGGAAATATTATATGGAAGAGAAAACGCCCGGGAGAACCCGACCGGAAATGGGAACTCCTGAGTACGAAGAATGGCGGAAAGAGGTATTGAAACGCCGCAGAAAGCGCCAGCTGAAGGAACGCAGAAAACGTCTGGTTATCATAACAGTGGCAATGATCGCCGCAGTCGGGGCATCAGTAGGGGTCGGTGCGCTGAAGGGCAGAAGTGAGAAGGCTTCAAAAGAAAAGACGGTTTCTTCTGACAAACAGAAAGAACAGACCGTTTCCGGAGAAAAAGCTTCAGAAGCGGGTACTAAAAATACAGAGACCGTTTCCAAAGATACTCTCGCAGAGGCAGAGCTTCTGGCCAGTCAGTATAACTATGACAAAGCTATCGATCTTCTGAAAAAGGCTCCGTCCTATGATTCTGATAAGAAGATGCAGGCGGCTGCAAAAAAATACGAAGACGTAAAAGCAACCTGTACGGCATGGCCCCTTGAAAAGGTGACACATGTTTTTTATCATATTCTGATCAAAGATCCATCCAAAGCGTTTTGACGGAGATTACAAAGAAGCAGATTATAATCAGGTCATGACAACCATTGATGAGTTTAACAAGATCACGCAGATCATGTATGACAAGGGCTATGTGATGGTAAGCATCAAGGACATGGCAAAGGCAGATGACAACGGGAACATCACAGAGGGAGAGATCCTTCTTCCGCCCGGGAAAAACGCCGTTTGTCCTCTCACAAGATGATGTATGCTATTATCATTACATGGACGGTGACGGCTATGCCACGAAGCTGATCGTGGATGATAAAGGAAGATCCGCAATGAATATGTGGAAGATGACGGAAGCGTATCCGTGGGAGATTACGACATGGTTCCGCTGATCGATCGATTTGTGGAAAAGCATCCGGATTTTTCATATCGCGGTGCAAAAGGAATCCTGGCGCTTACCGGATACAACGGGATCCTGGGATACCGTACCGACGAAAGCTATGAGACCCGTCCGGCAGATCTGGATGAAAATAAAGTACAGTGGCTGGATGCACATCCGGATTTCAGCCTGGAAAAAGAACGGGCAGCCGCAAAAAAGGTTGCCGATGCCATGAAGGCAGAAGGCTGGGAATTTGCAAGCCATACCTGGGACATCAGAATGTGGGACAGGTCACACTGGAGAAGCTTCAGGCAGATACCGAACGTTTCAAGAAAAATGTAGATCCGCTGATCGGGGGAACGGATGTTATCATTTTTGCTTTTGGAACTGACATTACCAATGACCAGGAGTATTCCGGGGATAAATTCGAATATCTGAAGGGGCAGGGATATAATTATTACTGCAACGTGGATTCCAGCCAGTATTATGTACAGATCAGGGATCGGTACTTCCGTCAGGGAAGACGGAATCTGGATGGATACCGTATGTATTATAACCCGGAACTGTTATCCGATCTTTTTGACGTAAAAGATGTTTTTGATCCGGCAAGACCGACACCGGTGCCGCCGATGTAACGGTCATATCCGGAGATACGAGGGGACTTTTAGAAAGGGGCATATATATTATCATGAAGAAAAAAATTGCAGGTGTACTGACAACAGTACTTGCGGCGTCACTTCTTGTGGGCGGAAACCATCCGGTCACTGTTCAGGTGGACAATATGATCTCCGGGACACAGGACGACGAGGATACACAGTCTGATGAAGCGGAAGCGGAAGCAGAAGCCGAAGAAGAACAGTCCGAAGAAGCCAAAGTAGCAGCGGATCCGGAGGACCAGCCGGCAGCTACCGAGACACCGAAGGAAGAAAAAAAGGCAGAAAAAGAAACACAGAAAAGGGAAGCTGCGAGAACAGCTCCGACAGTACTTCCTCAGACGAAAAAACACTTCTCAGAAAAGCCAAAAAACTGGCACAGCAGTATGATTACACCGGCGCGATCTCCGTGCTGAAAAATAACTGGAAATTTGCCACCAGTGACAAGATGCAGGAAGCAGCAGCAGCTACATGAAAAAAAAGAGATGCCTGTGTGGAATATCCACTTGAAAATATCACTCATGTATTTTTTCATTCCCTGATCGTGAATACCTCACTGGCCTTTGACGGAGATTCCGATGAGGCCGGATATAATCAGATGATGACCACAGTCAGCGAATTCAAAAAAATGATCCAGATCATGTATGATAAGGGTTACGTACTGGTGAGTCCTCATGATATGGCTGTGATCAATGATGACGGAACCATGAGCAAAGGAAAGATCATGCTGCCGGAAGGCAAGATCCCTTTTGTTCTTTCAGAGGATGATGTCAGCTACTATCATTATATGGACGGAGACGGATTTGCCACAAAGCTGGTGATCGACGACAACGGAGATATCAAATGCGAGTATAAGAAGGCAGACGGTACAGTTGTGACCGGAGATTACGATGTGGTGCCGATCCTGGATTCCTTTATCAAAGAACATCCGGATTTTTCCTATCATGGAAGAAAGGGTA
>ENA-OQER01000802-OQER01000802.1-human-gut-metagenome-genome-assembly--contig:-NODE-802-length-16481-cov-2.256023_pt1 | contig 16481 bp, 23 predicted proteins | sample MGYA00242797_ERZ504639 | MGnify/ENA primary metagenome ERZ504639 (study PRJEB26092, sample SAMD00036306) | human gut metagenome | host: Homo sapiens | study: EMG produced TPA metagenomics assembly of...
TCAGTCTCGGTACTGTTGTTCCGTTTATCATGACTCTTGGTGTTGCCATGGTTGCATCTCCCGGCGCTCCTGGCGGTTCCATCATGACTGCTCTTCCATTCCTTTACATGGTATTCGGAGCTGAAGCCGGTGATCCGGACGGTGCAATCTGCGCGATCATGGTTGCCCTTTACATTACCCAGGATTCCTTTGGAACAGCCTGCAATGTATCCGGTGACAATGCTATCGGCGTGATCGTTGACACTATTTATAAGAAATTTATTGCAAAAACACCACAGGAGATTTAAGTAAAATGTCTTTTATCAGTGTATTTGACGTTATGGGGCCCAACATGATCGGCCCTTCCAGTTCTCATACCGCAGGGGCTGCGCGCATTGCTTTCCTCGCCCAAAAGATGATCACGCCACCCCTGAAAAAAGTGGAGTTCATCCTTTACGGTTCCTTCGCCAGAACATACAAGGGACACGGTACAGACCGTGCCCTCCTTGGCGGGATCATGGGCTTTTCTACTGATGATATGCGCATCCGGAATTCTTTTGACATTGCCAGGGAACAGGGGATCGACTTTTCCTTTACTCCAAATGAAGCGGAAACCGATGTCCATCCCAACACTGTAGATATCCATATGGTCAATGAACAGGAACAGGAAATGACAGTCCGGGGGGAATCGCTGGGCGGCGGCAAGGTCCGTATTGTGGAGATCAACCACGTAAAAGTGGATTTCACCGGCGAATACAGTGCCATTATTGTAATCCATCAGGATACTCCTGGTGTTGTGGCCTACATCACCAGATGCTTAAGTGAACGTAACATTAACATTGCCTTCATGCGCCTCTTCCGTGAATCCAAAGGAACCACAGCCTATACTATCGTGGAATCCGACGGTCATCTCCCGGAAGATATCGTAGAAAGCATTCACCAGAACACCAACATCCATGATGTCATGGTTGTTCAGATGTAGGGAAAGGGAGGATGTGTTTTATGGATTTCAAAAATGCCAAGGAACTCCTTGCTCTCTGCCAGGAAAAAAAGCTTCCGATTTCCGAAGTAATGCGCCAACGTGAGATCCTTCTCGGTGAAACCACTGCTGAAATCGTGGACCAGCGCATGGACCGTGTTCTGGAGATCATGAAGGACGCTGCATTTTCCCCCATCAAAGATCCCGTGATATCTATGGGCGGACTGATCGGCGGTGAAGCCCGAAGACTCTGTGAATTTCATGACCTGGGAAAAAGCCTGTGCGGAAATGTTCTCGGAAAAGGTATCACCTACGCTATGGCAACCCTTGAGACCAACGCTTCCATGGGACTTATCGTTGCCTCTCCTACTGCCGGCAGTGCCGGGATCGTTCCCGGAATGATGCTTGCTCTTCAGGAGGTTTACGGATTTTCCGATGAAAAGATCCGCCAGGCACTTTTTAACGCAGGTGCCATTGGTTATCTTGCCATGCGTAATGCAACAGTTGCAGGTGCTGTTGGCGGATGTCAGGCTGAGGTCGGAATTGCTTCCGCAATGGCTGCTTCTGCTGCTGTGGAACTTCTTGGCGGTACACCTCTTCAGTGTACTTATGCTGCTTCCACAGTTCTTATGAACATGCTTGGACTTGTGTGCGACCCTGTAGGCGGCCTGGTGGAATATCCCTGCCAGAACCGTAACGCAGCCGGTGTTTCCAATGCCCTGATCGCAGCGGAAATGTCACTGGCCGGTATCCCCCAGTTCATCCCTCTGGATGAGATGATCGATGCCATGTATACCGTAGGCAAAAAGCTCCCTGCAGAGCTTCGTGAGACTGCTCTTGGCGGATGCGCAGCCACGCCGTCTGCCTGTGAGAAATGTCATCTTTGCAGCTGATGAGCAGAGTATAACACATAATAAACAGGGTCCCGACTGAAATGACTCAAACAACAAAACGGAGAATTCCTGAACTTCTTTTTTAGGGAATTCTCCGTTTTCTTTTTATAACAGGCATTCTGATCTCACATTCGCTGATTGTTCGGATTTTTTCAATTTTATTTCGTAATTCCAGCATTCTGTAGTCCAGATTCGCAATTTCTTCTGCATATTTTTTTTATTCTGCTTCAATTTCCGCATTGTCTCTTTTTTTATAATACAACTCATATTCTAACACAGACCAGTAATCCATCGCAATGGTCCGAAGCTGTATTTCCATCAGTTCTTTCTGTTCACCTTCCGCAGATAGATGGGGACTTTCACAATGAGATGCAGGCTTTTGCAGCCGTTTTTCTTTGGATTTCTGAAAGAGTTTTCTCGCTATTTTTCTGTTTTCTTACAGAATTACTATGTTTTATGTGGATATGAAATTTATTTTCGGCAATCTATCCGATTATAAATATTAGAAAGATTTTATTTTATCTCTTACTATATTATAACGCGGACTATACTCAGTACCAGCAGATGTGCCGGATAAAAAACATAGAAAAACCATTTGGAAAACTTCGGTGCTTTTTCGGATTTTTTGCCATTATAGAAGCATAGGATGATGATTCCTGACGCCACGATCCCTAATGCCGAAAGCAGAGCATGGATCATTGCCGGTCCGGCTGCCATTTTTTCCACGTAGGAGCTGTAGTTAAACAGCGCAAAAGGATAGCACCGACTCCGTACGCTGTTATCATCCTCTTCCTGTTCCCCCAGCCTTCATGGACCAGATGGTAAAAACCGGTGCCAGAATCGCCCAGTCCGAACAAATGGATAGTAGAAGGAGCAGGATCAAAAGTGGAATTCTCCATTTACTTGCCATCATCCTTTCCTGAACAACCAGGATCATAAAACAGATAAACAGAGTAAAGATCATATTCAGCTGTGAATTCCCAAAAGCCATCATATAGGGAACCTGGGAGATCCCGGCAAAGATCAGAAGTCTTTCACCGTATTTTCTCCGGGAATGTGTATAGTAAAAACCTTCCACAAGAAAATAGCACATGGTAATGGCTGTGAAGTAGCCAATGTCTATAAACGCTTCCCACAGGATCGTGTTTTCCGGCAAAAGCACGTTGGCGATATGATTCAGAAGCATGGTAAAAATTGCCAGATATTTAATGGCATCTCGGGTCAGTCCCGGCTTTTCTGTTGTTGACATGATCTCCTCCTTCTATGCAGAAAAATTTTCAGACCTTTCACATCTCCTGCACAATATAATACATTTATCTTACACTGATTTTCTGACTCATACAACTTTTTTGTTATTTCTGGTCATCAAAAGGACAGTTGCTGTTCACTGGTAATATTCCGCGAGGTGTTTTTTGTGAGCGAAGGTCACAGAAAAGGACAGTTGCCTTTTTCTCAAGGTAAGCTTATACTGTAGAAAACGTGCTGTATTTATATGGCAAAACTTCTCAGCAAACGCTGCAAAACAATAAATTCAGAAAGGAATTATCGATCATGATCCAGGATATCGCACCACATACCTATCACAATGAGTACAAACCTGTGGCTCCGGATAAAGAAAGCCACATCCTCGCCTATGGAGAAGGAAATATCCTTATGAAAAAAGATGGCGAAACTATAACTCTTCCAAGCTTTGGAGAGCTGGAAGGAAAAGTTGAAAATCTCTATGAGAATTATATCTATCTCTTCTCTGTTGATGAAGAACATTTTTATCTGATCCCGGATCTGGATACCAGCCTTCTTCCCGGATATCAGTTTGAGATCATCCGTGTGCTTCGCACAGCAGAGCCTCAGTATCTGGCTTTTGCCGGAATCACCGGATACCAGCTTTTTCAGTGGTACAGCAAGCGTCGTTTCTGTGGCTGCTGCGGCCAGCCAATGGTACACGATAAGACAGAGCGCAAAATGATTTGTCCTTCCTGCGGAAACGGAGAATATCCGGTACTTTCCCCGGCTGTGATCGTTGGCGTTACCAATGGCGATAAGCTGATCCTTTCCAAATATGAGGACGAAGCCACACACGTTATGCCATGATCGCCGGTTTTGCCGAGATTGGCGAGACTATTGAAGAAACTGTACACCGCGAAGTTATGGAGGAGATCGGCGTAAAGGTCAAAAATCTCCGCTACTACAAGAGCCAGCCATGGTCTTTCTCCGGCACTCTCCTGTTCGGCTTCTACTGTGACCTGGACGGCGACGACACTCTCACTGTAGACCACAACGAACTCTCCATGGCCTCCTGGTTCAACCGCGAGGAAATCCCGGATGAGGGTGATAATATCAGTCTTACCAAGGAAATGATGATGGCATTTAAGCATGGAAAGGCCTGAAGTATCGCTTGCCTGATTCCGTAAACAATTTTTCGTAACCAATTTCACAAAAAAACACCGACCATTCATCTGTACCATGTTCTGTCCAGGCTGCCAGATCATCTCTGACAGCTCAGACCCGGTACATATTTCCGATGAATGCCGGTGTTTTTATTTTCTATTTTTCTATTTTCTTCCGTACCGGAGTAAGCTGGCTAAAACCAGTTTATTTCTCCGCCGTCAGATGCCAGATATCTCTGTTGTATTCCTCGATAGTTCTGTCTGAAGAAAAGTATCCTGCTTTTCCGATGTTTACAAGCATTTTTTCTGCCCATGCGGTTCTGTCCTCATAATCGGACAGTGCCTGATCTTTCACCTTCGCATAATCCTCGAAGTCAAGAAGAGTCATGAACCAGTCTTTGCTTACGATCTCATGATGCAGTCTTCTTAAATGCTCTTCACTTCCAATAGAAAGAAGCTCGTTTCCTACGATAAAGTCTACTGCACGACGGATGCGCTCATCTTTCTCATAGAAATCTCTGGAGCAGTAATCTGCCTTTTCATAGTGTTCGATAACCTGCTCACTGGACTCACCGAAGATATAGATATTATCCTTACCTACCAGCTGGCTGATCTCCACATTGCACCATCCATAGTACCAAGTGTCACAGCACCGTTAAGCATAAATTTCATGTTTCCTGTTCCGCTGGCCTCTTTGGAAGCAAGAGAAATCTGCTCGGAGATATCGCAGGCAGGGATCAGCTTCTCTGCTGCACTTACGTTGTAGTTTTCCACCATAACAACCTTCATGTATGGAGAAACCTCCGGATCATTATTGATAAGCTCCTGTAAGCAGAGAATCAGGTGGATGATATCCTTTGCGATAACGTACGCAGGAGCTGCCTTTGCACCGAAGATAAAGGTTACCGGGCGCTGCGGCTTCTCGCCTGCCTTGATCTTCAGGTAACGGTCGATGATATACAGGGCGTTCAGCTGCTGACGTTTGTACTCATGAAGACGTTTGATCTGGATATCATAAACACTGTGTGTGTTGATCTCCTCACCTGTGTTGGCTTTGATAAACTCCGCACATCTCTTCTTTGCATCCTGTTTGATCTTAAGGATATTGGCAAGAACGTCCTGATTTCCCTTAAATCCAAGCATCTTGTCAAGCTCAAAGGAATCCTTGCGGAAGCCATCACCGATCATGGATGTGATGTACTCAGTCAACGGATGGTTGCAGTGAAGGAGCCATCTGCGGAAGGTAATTCCGTTTGTCTTGTTATTGAATTTCTCCGGATAGATCTCATAGAACTGATGAAGCTCTGTCTCCTTCAGGATATCGGTATGAAGGGATGCAACACCATTGATGGAAAATCCGTAGTGGATGTCCATATGTGCCATGTGGACCAGGTCGTTCTTGTCGATGATGGCAAGATTTTCCTGCGGATATTTTGCTTTGATACGCTCGTCCAGCTTGCGGATGATCGGCATCAGGTGCGGAACAACCTCCTCAAGATAAGAGATCGGCCATTTCTCAAGTGCCTCTGCAAGAATCGTATGGTTGGTATAAGCGCATACATGAGATACGATCTCGCATGCCTCCTCAAACTCGATCCCACGCTCTGTGAGAAGACGGATAAGTTCCGGAATTACCATACTCGGATGTGTATCGTTGATCTGGATCACTGCATAATCGGCAAGGTCATGAAGATTGCAGCCTTTTGCTGTTGCCTCATCCAGAATCAGCTGTGCCGCATTGCTTACCATGAAATACTGCTGATAGATACGAGCTTTCTTCCTGCGTCATCGCTATCATCCGGATACAGGAACAGTGTCAGGTTGTGAAGCAGATCCTTCTTATCAAAGGAGATTCCCTCGCCTACAATGCTCTCATCTGCAATATCAATATCAAAAAGGCGAAGCTTGATCGCTTTGTTCTCATAGCCTGCCACGTCAATATCATACAGTGTGGATTTCAGCATAAAGCCCTTAAACGGCACGTAATAGGAAACGCCTGCATCTGTAAGCCAGCTCTCCGGCTGGATCCACGGATTCGGTGTCTCAAACTGAAGATGATCCTTAAACTCCTGTTTGAAAAGTCCGAGGTGATAATTAAGTCCGATTCCTTCTCCCGGAAGTCCCAGAGTTGCGATGGAATCCAGGAAGCAAGCTGCCAGACGGCCAAGTCCGCCATTTCCGAGAGATGGCTCCGGCTCGATCTCCTCGATCATGGAAAGCTCTTTTCCGTTTTCTTTAAGATATTTCGCAACTTCATCGTAAACGCCCAGATTGATCAGGTTGTTGGAAAGAAGCTTACCGATAAGGAACTCTGCGGAAATATAATAAATTTTCTTTTTTCCTTCCTGGTAGCCGCGGCCCTTCAGCTGCTCCTTTGTCCAGGAGAGAAGTCCGTGATAGATTTCCTCGTTTGTACAATCTTTTACATTTTTGTTATATTTGTCTTCAAATACTTTGCTTAATGTTTCCATTTTTGATCTCCTTTCATGGATCTTGATGGGATGAAATATGTTTTTACAAGGTTGTTTGCTTTGTTTTTGATGTTATTAGGATATCACGTATTTCTTTTCAAAAATATAACAATCCTGTCATGATATGCAAGATATTTGTCAGACTGTTTTTCACTTTTTACTGTAGCTCTGCCTAAAACGCAAACGTGACATATGCGGTCGCTTCGAGATCTTTCTCAGACCTGTCTCATACTCTTCCTGTACTTATGCGGTGAAATCTTATTGGACTGCTGAAATTTCTTTATAAAATAACTTGTACTGTTAAATCCCACCTGCATAGCAATCTCCGTCACAGGTGCATCGGAATGTGTAAGAAGATACTTTGCCTTCTCCATACGGAAGTCATTGATATATTCCACCAAGGTTTCCCGTATACTGACGAAAAAGCTTCATAAAATAATACTCACTGTAATTGGAAAGTCCGGAAAGCTCTGAAACGGTAAGATTCTCCTGATAGTGAAGGCTGATATGATCCAGCACTTCCTTTACTGCTGCAAGGCTCTTGTTCTGCTCTGTACTTACCGGGATAATATAATGCTTCGTCAGCATCTCATAAAAGAAATCAAAGAACAGCATTTTCAGCTTCACATAAAAATATGGCTTCTTCTCCGTATGACAGTTATGGATCTCCTGAAAAATTTCCCGAAGCTTCTCATATCCGGAATCTCCTTCTTCTATATGATGCAGAATTCTGCCTTGTTTTCTATTAATGGTGATACCACACATTCCTGGCAGATATCTCCCGGCTGACCTGCAAGGAAGCCCAGGCTGAAAACCACACTCTTATAATAAAGAGGCTTCTTAAGATCAGTCCGCATACTATGGAGAACTCCACAGTTCACGATCAGGATATCCCCCTTTTTCAGGCGGATGCTCTCCCGGTTCAGTCTGGCAAAGCCACTGCCTTTTTCAATATACATGATCTCCATCTCACTGTGCCAGTGGTCATACAGTGCATGAAAGATCTCACAGTTCGCCATATAGGTTTCCACCGGCAGCTCAAAGGAACCGTGAGGGCTTAATTCTTTTAAATTATCATCCACTTCGGATACGTGAAGAGGATTTTTTCGGATGTGTCTGTTTCTGGCATGATTTCCTCCGTGATCTTCAGGTGAATACCGCAAGCAGTTATTCCACTCAAGCGGATATTCGCAATCCGCATTCGCTACTTGCTCATAACAGAATAACTGCCAAACAGTTATTCTGTTAAAATATAATATCAATTCCGTCTGGCTGCATAAGCATATCTGCCAGTTCTTCGGCATCTGATGAAATCTCTTTTACACGAATATCTCTTTTTCTTATTCCCAGTACTACAAGATTTCCCGATATTCCTGCGCTCATAATTTCTCTTATGTGATCTTTTTCTGTCAAAATTCCTTTTCTGAACAAAACCTGAACCAATTTCGGTGTACTGTATATGCCGATTTCTTTCCCACGATACTGCATTCTTGTCCGTTTAAATAAATTATCTATTTTACCAGCTGCGCCTTTATCATCCGTAATAACATAAAACTTTTCATCTGCTTCTCCGGGAATATTTGCCAAAATATGAAGACAAACAGCCAGTATTTCCTCACCAAGGTTATCGCCCGATTCTTTATTTTTTCGTACTGTTTCAAAAAAAATGTCGATATATTTCTTTACTGTTGAGATTTTTCCCCTGCATAACTTCTTTATTAATCTCGGCATTATTTTCAATGGTATATGTTATGGTACTGACCGGTCCTTTTAATAGTCTTACCGCCCAGCATAAATAATTATTGATCGCAGCATTCGTGTTAAAAACCATCTCCATGATGAAAAAATATCCTCTTCATACAGAACCACTACCGGTATTCCATATTCCCGTATGTATTTTATATATTCCATATATTCCTGATTTAGTATTCCACTATGAGAAGCCAGTTCCATCAAAATGCATCTCGTAATTACAAGAACGGTATCCTGAGTCTTCATATGCTTCAGTAAATACCCGGCTTCTTCTTTTTTCAGCTTGGAATGTCTCCGGAATGAACAAGCATCATAAAAACAACATTTCTTTCTGGAAAAATTTCTGATATGATCTGATCTTTCCCGGTAATTATCCAAGGCATGATTTCTTGTATATTATAGGGGTTATCCACATAGCCTTCTGCCATTTGCTATTCCCCCCTTACTTCTCTGTAGAGCCTTTTCATATTCTGAAAGAACTTTTTTTAATGTTCTTTCATTTAAATAAGCTCCTTCCATACATTCTTCACCATATCGCTTCACCATGTACTCCAACTTGTCGTAATCATCCCTATACGATGGATTTAAAATACTTTCATCCAGCCATAGTCTGGAAAAACCATTCTTTATATCATCTGCAGATATTTCCAGTAACATCTTTGATATATCTGATTCTTCCAGAAGTTCCAGTTCAAAGCATCGGACCAGTACAGCCATATAAGGAACCTGATAATAATTCATCAGGCGAAATACTGTATCTCTTTTCATTATTTTCAGATTCCGCATGAAATTTCTGAAACATAAAACGAAATCCGCTTGTGGGCATCAAAAGCATTCCGGCAAACAAATTAGCTGCAACTTCCTCTTCATGTGTATAATAATCATCATTGGCAAACTCCACCTTTGTACGAAAATCTGTTTTCTGATAAAGCACATGATACAGTTCATGGCACAAAGCAAAATTCACATTTACCTTTGGCAATGATGTATTAAGTACAATATATCCCAACGCATCTCCTTTATAACAAAGAGCTCCTATTTCCTGATCACAGAAAGGCAGTTCTATAATAAGATATCCTTTTTTCTGAAAAGATGGTCTTACGATCTGCATAATATTAAGAAGTTCTTTATCGTTACTGATTCCCGCAAAAGAACAGAAGCTTCTTATCTTCTCTTCCATCTCTTCTTTATGACAATCCCCATATTGGATTATCTTTCTAAGACGTTTAATATCCATGGACTACTCCTTTGATATATTCATAAATCGATGTTTCGCACTCATTACTTCATCAATATTTTCCATCAGATTTTCAAGCTTTCCCGCAATTTCATTCTGACGTTCTGTAGGATTTCCTGCATAAAAAGCAATTTTTTCCTGTGTGTAATCACTGATCTGAGGGATAAAAAAGAATCTTTCATAAAGAAATCCATTTTTTTCCCCAACGCAGATGCTATTTTTTCCATATCGGTGCTGTTTATATCCTGTACACCAGTCAGAATACGCGACAATTTTTTCCCATCAATTCCCGTTTTCAAACTGATATATGTCTGCTTAATCTTCATCTGTGAGAGATAAACATTTACATTTTCTATATATTTTGTCATGTCACATCTCCTCTTCCTTATCTTTCTGTTTATATATTATCTTGCTATGTACTATAATTATACGCTCTTTCATTAATATATCAACAAGGAAATCTCATTTAACAGGATTTTTATTTATATTTTTATTTTTCAAAATTTTTTTTAATTTCGAACCATATTTTCTCATTTTTTAATACTCTGATTTATTTTTCATCGCTTGACTTTTCCCATTTCAACTGCTATATATAATATTTGGAATAAAATAATTTGACTTTAAAAGGAACAAAAACTACCATGAATCCATTAAAAAAAGCTTACTGCCGGATTTTCCAGAATGTCTTTAAATTCGCCCTTCCACTGCTTCCTTACCGCAATCCGAAGATCATAGGAAGTGTCAAAGGGATCCCTGAAGTTCTGGAAAAAGAAACTATAACAATGTACTCATCATCACAGATGCAGGTATCCGAAGCCTTGGCCTTACAGAAAGACTGGAGCAGACACTGAAGCGAAGCTGCATCTCTTACCATATCTACGACAAAACCGTTGCCAATCCAACAACCGTCAATGTGGACGAAGCCCTTCACATGTATCTGGATCATGACTGCCAGGCGATCATCGGCTTCGGCGGTGGTTCCAGTATGGACTGTGCAAAAGCCACAGCAGCCCGCATTGCCAACCACACCAGTCTCTTGCTCAGATGAAGGGAATCCTGAAGATCCACAAAAAACTTCCTCTTCTCATCGCCATCCCCACGACTGCTGGAACAGGAAGTGAAACAACACTTGCTGCTGTCATTACCGATGCAGAAACACGGCACAAATATGCCATCAACGATTTTCCGCTGATCCCACGCTACGCAGTTCTTGACCCCAAAGTGACTTTAAGCCTTCCGCCGTTTATCACAGCTACCACCGGCATGGATGCCCTGACTCACGCAGTGGAAGCCTACATTGGAAATTCCACTACACCTGGCACGAGAAAAAATGCCCTGGATGCTGTCAGACTGATCTTTGAAAATCTGGATACCGCCTACACACACGGCAATGATATTGAAGCAAGACGAAATATGCTCCGCGCCTCCTATTTCGCAGGCTGTGCCTTCACCAAATCCTACGTTGGATATGTCCACGCAATTGCACATTCCCTCGGCGGAAAATATAATGTTCCACACGGGCTTGCCAATGCAGTGATCCTTCCTATGGTGCTGGAAACCTATGGAGACAGCATTACCCATAAGCTTCGCAGCCTGGCTCTGGCTGTCGGTCTCTGCGATAAACATGAGGACGATAAAACTGCTGCCCGGATGTTTATTGATGCAATAAAAGATATGAAAAAACGCTTTGGCATCGGAGACTATATTCCGGAAATCCAGGAAACGGACATCCCGGAGCTTGCCCATTATGCAGATAAAGAAGCCAATCCTCTGTACCCGGTTCCTGTGCTGATGGATGCCAGCGAGCTTGAGACACTGTATTACAGCTGATGCCTCCGGCAGGCAATTGTTAAAACAGACATTGGCATAAACAGATTTCAATATTTCGAATACAGGATTTTTTCAGAAAGGACTATAATTCCATGGAAAAAGAACAGATCAACCAGCTTTTAGATAAACAGCGCCAGTACTTCTACTCCGGCGCAACTCTTGACCTTGATTTTCGCATCAGCGCCCTGAAACGTCTCCGCGCTTCCATCCGGAAATACGAGGATCAGATCCAGCTGCGCTGAAAAAGGATCTGGGAAAAAGTAATTTCGAAAGCTATATGTGTGAGACCGGACTGGTGCTCTCCGAGATCACGCATATGCTGAAAAATATCCGCTCTTATGCAAAGGAACAGACTGTTCCGACTCCGCTGGCACAGTTCCATTCCCGCAGTTTCCGTAAACCATCTCCCTACGGTGTGGTTCTCATTATGATCCGTGGAACTATCCGTTTCTCCTCACCATGGAACCACTGGTAGACGCTATTGCAGCCGGAAACACAGTCATCCTGAAACCAAGTGCCTACTCACCGGCAACAAGTGAAGTGATCCGTCTTCTCATCCATGAATGCTTCGATGAAAAATACGTTGCAACTGTCACAGGCGGACGTGCGGAAAACACACATCTTCTCAGTCTGCACTTTGATTACATCTTCTTCACGGGAAGCCAGTCTGTGGGAAAAGAGGTCATGAGAAAGGCTTCCGAGTACCTCACACCAGTCACTCTGGAGCTGGGTGGAAAAAGCCCCTGCATCGTGGACAAAACAGCCAATCTCCGCCTTGCGGCAAAACGTATCGTCTTCGGCAAGTTTCTGAACTGCGGCCAGACCTGCGTGGCTCCGGATTACATCTACTGTGATCCGGAGATCAAAGAAGCCCTGATCGCAGAGCTTCGCAGGCAGATTACACGCCAGTATGGAAAAGAACCTCTGAAAAACCGGAATTACGGAAAGATCATCAACGAAAAGCATTTCGACCGTATCAACAGTCTGATCGATCCTGCCAAAACTGTCTGCGGCGGTGGTTCCAGCCGTGAAACACTTCAGATCGAGCCGACGGTTCTTGACAACGTAACCTTCGATGATCCGGTCATGCAGCAGGAAATTTTCGGCCCGGTACTTCCGGTCCTCACCTATGACTCTCTCGGAGGTGCCGTAACAAAGATCAATTCCATGGCACATCCGCTGGCTCTTTATATCTTCACCGAAGATGAAAAAATGCCCGGGAAGTTACTTCCCGATGTGGTTTCGGCGGTGGCTGTATCAACGATGTCCTCATACATCTGGCAACCAGCAATATGGGGTTCGGCGGCTTTGGTGAGAGCGGTATGGGATCCTATCATGGCATCGACGGCTTCCGAACATTCTCTCATTATAAGAGTATTGTAGATAAAAAAACCTGGATCGATCTTCCTATGAGATATCAGAAATATCGGAAGATTTATGAGAAAATGGTACGGTTGTTTATGCGGTAGATATGAAGGGAGGGCGATGCCTGATGCATCGCCCTCCTGTTACTTTAGATTTTTTTATTATTTTCCCAGATGATCTTTACCGGCATGATTCCGGTCAGTTCTTTGCTTTTTTCATCCGGCTGGCTGCAGCCTGCATAAATTTCAAATTTCTTTCCTTCTTCCATCCGTTTCCCCATTTCATCTACTACGGTGAATGCTTTTTCCCATATTGGGATTTCTATTTTTCGCATTCTCCCGCCTTCAGGAATATCCGCTGAAAACCGGCCAGCATCGGATTGGGAATGGCGTTTTTGCTGTCGATATTTTTTACATAGATCTGAACAACATCCTCTGTATCATATGCGCCGTTATTCCGCACTTCTACCTCCACGTTTACCTTCTGTCCACATGTTTTGACCTCTGCTTTATCTACTGTCACATTACTGTACGTCAGACCAAATCCAAAAGGAAACTGTGCTTTTCGTTCCATATAGCGATATGTTCTGCCTTTCATGGAATAATCGGTAAAATCCGGAAGTTCTTCCAGGCTTTCATAAAATGTCACCGGAAGTTTTCCTGATGGCGAGATTTCTCCAAACATTACCTTTGCCGCTGCCTTCCCACCCTGCATCCAGGATACCACAGCATCATGACTGCATCAAATTTTTCTGCCGCATATTTCAGATCAAGGTCACTTCCTGCCAGCAGACAGAATACTACCGGTTTTCCGGTGTCTGCGATTGCTTCCATCAGTCCCGCTGTACTCCGGGAAGTTCAATATCTTCTTTATCTCCCGATACATAGCTGTTTCCGGTATCTCCCTCTTCTCCTTCCAGTGTCTCATCCAGTCCCATGCATAAGATCACTACATCACTGTTTTCCGCAACCACCTTTGCTTCCGCAATACGATCTCTGGTAAACGCAAGGTGCTCCGTCCGGTCTCGGAACAGATCACAGCCTCTGGAAGTGAGGATCCTTACATCGTCTCCCACATAATCCTGGATACCTTCCTGTATGGTAATATACCTGGAAGCTGTCCCGTGATAATTACCGATCAGCGCCTGTCTGCTGTCTGCATTTGGTCCAATAATTCCTATTGTTTTCAGTTTTTCTTTATCAAGCGGAAGAATCCCGTTATTTTTCAGCAAAACAAAACTTTTTTCCGCTGCTTTCTCCGCTGCAGCCAGATTCCTGGGAGATTCCACCTCCAGGTAGGAGATATTGTCATATTCGCTTCCATCAAACAAGCCCAGCAGATACCTTGTAGTAAAAAGCCGCACTGCTGCCTGGGTTATGGTTTCCTCTGTGACAAGCCCTTTTTCGTATGCTTTCATAATGTGAAGATAGGTATTTCCACAATTCAGGTCACAACCATTATTAATAGCCAGTGCTGCAGATTCAACGGCTGTATCCGTTACCATATGGTGTTCGTGAAAATCACGGATCGCCCAGCAGTCTGATACAAAATGCCCTGAAATTTCCATTCGCCTCTGAGTTTTTTCTGTAATGCGGGACTTCCGCAGCAGGGTTCCCCGTTTGTCCGGTTATAAGCTCCCATAACCGCTTCTACTTTCGCTTCTTTTACCAGACCTTCAAATGCCGGCAGATACGTTTCTTCCATATCTTTTGCGGATGCTTCCGCATCAAATTCATGACGGAGTGCCTCCGGCCCGGAATGTACTGCAAAATGTTTGGCACAGGCTGCTGCCTTCATTGTATCCCCATTTCCCTGAAGTGCTTTTACAAAGGAAACTCCAAGTTCTTTTGTAAGATACGGATCTTCCCCATAAGTTTCATGGCCTCTACCCCATCGTGGATCACGAAAAATATTGACATTAGGAGACCAGAACGTCAATCCCTTATAAATATCTCTGTCACCGTTTACGGAATATGCATTATACTTTGCTCTGCCCTCTGTTGCCACGATACCGGCCATCTCTGCCACACTTTTCCTATCAAAAGTTGCCGCCATTCCGATCGCCTGTGGAAAAACCGTTGCCTGCCCTGCTCTGGCAACACCGTGAAGTCCCTCATTCCACCAGTTATATGCCGGAATTCCCAGTCTTTTTATTACAGGTGCATCATACCTTAACTGACTGGCTTTTTCCTCCAGCGTCATTCTGGCAACCAGCACTTCTGCTTTTTCCTTTGCTTCCTCCCGATTCATCCCCAATTTCCTCCTCACCTTTTTTATATCATCTATCACCTGGTCTCTAACTGTCAAGTAGATATTTTCTGTAATTTCTCCGAAATCTGCTCAGCACGAAAAAATCTGCTTTACCCTTTTTTTGGATAAAGCAGATTTTTATTACACTTTGTGATCTGTGTTACGATTTCAGCCGGAAATTTATCTGATCGCATCCTTCATCTCTTTCACATAAGCCTTCACCTTCGGCACGCAGTCTTTGCCGTAGGCACCACAAAGCTTCACAATGGCAGATCCTACAATGGCACCGTCCGACTGGTCCGCCATCTTTTTCGCCTGCTCCGGTGTGGAGATTCCGAATCCTACTGCACATGGAATATCTTTCTGGGCTTTTACCAGCTTCACCATAGCTCCGATATCTGTGGTAATGCTGGTACGCATTCCTGTTACCCCAAGGAAGATACGCAGTAAACAAAACCTTCCGCCTCTTTTGCATCATGGCGATCCGCTCATGGGAGGTCGGTGCAATCAGGGAGATCAAATCAAGGCCGTACTGTTTGCACACAACATCAAACTCTTCTTTTTCCTCTAACGGAACATCCGGAAGGATCAGTCCATCCATTCCAACTTCTGCTGCTTTCCTGATAAAACGCTCTGTTCCGTAAGAAATACTACGTTTGCGTAGGTCATAAATACCATTGGAATTTTGTGTTTTTACGGATTTTTCTACCATTGCAAAACTTTATCTGTAGTCACGCCGCCTGCAAGTCTCGAACATTGGCTTCCTGGATCACAGGTCCCTCTGCAGTAGGATCTGAGAACGGGATTCCAAGCTCGATCAGATCTGCTCCTGCTTCTTCCATTGCATAAACCAGTTGCTCTGTTACCTCCAGAGACGGATCTCCGCAGGTCAAAAAAAGGAATAAATGCTTTTCCGTTTGCAAATGCTTCTGTAATTCTACTCATGAATATCCTCCCCTCTGTAGCGGGCGATTGCCGCACAGTCCTTATCTCCACGTCCTGAAACAGTAACTACCATGATCTTGTCCTTTCCAAGTGTCGGTGCGATCTTTTTCGCATAAGCCACTGCATGAGCACTTTCGATTGCAGGAATAATTCCTTCTGTTCTGGAAAGATATTCAAAAGCATCTACTGCTTCGTCATCTGTAACAGGCACGTACTCTGCTCTTCCGATATCATAAAGGTGTGCATGCTCCGGACCTACACCCGGATAATCAAGACCTGCGGAGATGGAGTATACAGGTGCGATCTGTCCGTACTCATCCTGGCAGAAGTAGGATTTCATACCATGGAAGATTCCGAGACGACCGGTTGCGATGGTTGCCGCAGTTTCCGCAG
>ENA-OQER01000803-OQER01000803.1-human-gut-metagenome-genome-assembly--contig:-NODE-803-length-16478-cov-2.504617_pt1 | contig 16478 bp, 18 predicted proteins | sample MGYA00242797_ERZ504639 | MGnify/ENA primary metagenome ERZ504639 (study PRJEB26092, sample SAMD00036306) | human gut metagenome | host: Homo sapiens | study: EMG produced TPA metagenomics assembly of...
CATCTGTTGAGCCGGTTCCTCGAAGAACAAAACCTTTGATCGCCGGTGCACGCACGATCAGATATTCCGGATTTGCACTGTTTGTTCCCGGATATACCCCGTAATCAAACCATAGTATGGCAATTCTCGATCAGCATATTGTTTGTCCATTTATAAATAACGGACGATTTGGCTGTGATATCTTCAATATCTTTGATATTGATCTTTGTTCCCGTTGTCTCAACATAGTCAAAGGCTTCTTTTACTTCCCATTTACCGATCTTATTCATCAGTGCCGGCACTTTAACTACATTGTTAAAATCAACGATTACCTTTGCTTTCACCTTATGATTTTCCGGATCAGCGATCCCAAGAACTGTTCCTTCTACATCGACTACATCTGCTTTTGATGTATCAATCTCAGACCATGCAATACGGAATGCTCCGGTATGGGTATCATCTACCTGTACTTCTGCTGTCTGCGGCAGGGACGGCTGTGCCCCTTTTTCTGCATAGTAGAAATCTTTTTCTTTCAGTTTTGCACTCTTGACCGCCACATTGGAAGAAACAAATTTCGTGTCACACCAGTTACCGATATTCTTGCTGTTATCTACACTGGAATCTTCCGTTTTTGTCACCAGTTTTACGATCTTTGCACCTTTGATATCCACATCAAGTGCCAGGTTCTTGGTGGCATGTGTCATGACACCGGAACGGTATCTTGCTGTCTTTTCATCATCGACATAAACTTCGAAAGAAACGGCTCCTTCTGCATCCTGTCCGTTATCAAAACTCAGGCTGACATAAGCACGGAATGCTTCATATCCTTTTCCTTCTACATTATAAACGGCTTCTGATCCGCCAAGCATACTTAAACCTGCTGCATATTCGGTCGCTTTCCGCCCTGATCGATACGTACGCTCAAACCTGCACCGTTTACGGTCTTGTCTTTGCTTACTGTTCCTGTTGATGTGTATTCCAGATCACCTGTTGCCACCGCATATTTCACATCGACATTCGCAACAGCTTCCATATCAGAACCAAGGATCTTGCTCTTTACTTTTAAAATTCCTGCTGCTGCCACATCTGATGCCTTGATCTGCCAGTCTGTACCTACAATTTCTTTGCTTTCGTCGGTAAAGGTTACTTCCACACCTGCCGGCAGAACCGGAAGTGTTCCGATTACGGTAGAGGCATGTACTTCCTCGACAGACTTGATCTCTTTTACGCTTACTTCTGTTTTTACAGTAACTTCCGGTCCGATCTTTCCGGTCACTTCAAATTTTCCTGCTTTTGCATAATTTTCTGCCGGAACTTCATCCCAGGTTACCGGGCAGAACCTTTTGTGCCGTCTGCATACTCGATCGCTGCAAACTGCGGCAGGGACGGTTCTACATTTACCAGTGTTGTTACATTGTCTACCGTTGCGGATTTGATATCTTTGACTGTTACAGTACATTCAAACGTGCCTTCCATGCCTTCTGCCGTTCCGGTTACTTTGTAAATACCTGCCTGGTTTGCATTCAGGTTATCCAGGTTCCATCCGGTTACCTGATGCTCATCAATCACACCGTTGCTGTACTGTACTTTACGGTTTTCGGCAGAACAGAATCTGCAGAAATGCCTTTGCCCATCACTACGGATGCGTCCAGAAGCTTCGGTGCATCCGTTCCGTCACCTGGAAGTTCGTTTTTAGAACCTACCGTAATGGTATTGGATTTCAGAATACCATTGTCACTCTCAGCTGTCGCTGTGATCACAATGTCATCGGTGCTTCCTTCTTCTGCTTTTACGATCAGCAGTGCTTTTCCGCTGAACGCTTTGCGGTTGTCTGTGTTTTTGTATGGATCATGGTCACGTGGATCACCGTTGTCCACAGATACGATTTCGCCGCCTTCTACGTCGAAAGTGATACGGTTGTCTGCTTCTGGAACCATGATTCCTGTATTGTCCTCAATCGTTGCTTCTACAAATACCATATCATCGCCATCGTTTTTGATGTATGTTCTGTCTGCGGAAAGTTCTACCTGTGCTGCATCACCTGATGTATTTACCACATCGGTTGCGATCACGTTTCCTTTTCCGTCCGGCTGATCATAGCCGACTGCTTTGAGTTCGCCTGCTTCGTAATCCAGTCCGCTGGTTCCTTTTGTCCAGTAAATATATACCGGGGAAGCAGTCTGTTTGTCATAATTTTTGATACCAAGTGATTTTCCGTTTAAGAACAGTTCCACACTCTTTGCATTCGTGTAAATGTATACCGGCACTTTCTGTCCTGCTTTGAAATTCCATTTTTGCGGCAGAAGATGTACGGTCGGTGTATCCGTCCACATACTCTTGTACATATAGACAACATCTTTTGCAAAACCCGCAGTGTCGATCATACCAAAATAGGAACTCTTGGATGGCCAGCTTCTTGGTGTCGGCTCACCTAAGTAGTCATGTCCGGTCCATACGAACTCACCGGCTGTGTATGTTTTGTCTCTGTGTGCTTCCAGAGAAGCGGTTGCCGATGAAAATGTCCAGTAAGTCGGATATTCATTACATCTGTCGCTGCTTCCTTCTCCTTCCAGGAAGTAAACACCACGGTAATAATAAGCGGATACTGTCTCAGATCCAAAATAACCATATTCGGATATCTGGAGTGGGCACCGTCATACTGTCCGGTTGCATAGTTAAATCCGGACATTTCTGCTTTTGCCAGATGCTTTTCCTGCTGTGCATTATTTGCCCAGTAATTGTCCCAGGTCGGCGGGCATGCTGCGACCGGTCTTGTCGTGTCGATCTCTTTGATCCATCCGGTCAGCATATCCAGTGTGTTTTCACCATGTTTGTAACGTGCATCGTAAATTTCGTTACCGGTACTCCATGCAAAAATACAAGGTGCGTTCTTGTCACGCTCTACCATCGCTTTGATATCACGTTCTGCATTGGACTGCAGATCATCACGTTTTACTTCTATATAAGAAGTGTCATTGTTGGTATTGTCATTTCCGGCTTTATCAAAAACGACCGTCTTTCCATCTGCTGCTTTATTAAGTAGTTATGATAATCATCACTGTTTTTTGAATACAGCCACTGATCAAATGCTTCTTCAAATACCAGCATTCCAAGACGGTCACATGCCTCGATAAACTCCGGTGACACCGGGTTATGGGAAGTACGGATCGCATTGACACCGTATTTTTTCAGTGTACGGATTCTTCTGTCAACAGCTGCCTGATACGTCTCCATACCAAGCGATCCAAGGTCAGAATGTTCACAGACACCCTTCAGTTTTGTATGCACACCATTTAAATAAAATCCACTGTTCGGATCCGTAGCAATATAACGGATACCAAAACGCTGTCGGTGCTGTCCACAACTTTGCCATTAAGGATGATCTCCGTTCTTACCCAGTACAGGTTCGGAGAATCCACGGACCACAGTTTCGGGTTTGATACCTCCACACTCTGGCTGATCGTTTTTGTCGCTCCCGCCGGTATCTCGATATCATCGGTCTGTGCAGATACTATATCACCTGCCTTATCATAAACCGTTGACTTTACAGAGACTGATTTTGCAGCGGTATCAGAATCATTTGCAACATCGGTATTGATGTCAACACCTGCTTTTGCGGCATTTTTAATTTCTTCGTATTTTCCGCCTTCTGCTTCCAGCTTTTCAAACGGAGTGGTGATCTGCACGCCGTTCACCGGAACATTCAGTTTCTCAGTGGAGATCAGATATACATTACGGTAGATACCGGCTCCTGCATACCATCTTGCACTGCTGTTGCTGCTCTGTACTTTGACTGCAATTACGTTCTCGCTGCCATCGTATTTCAGATATTTGCTGATATCATAAGTAAAGGTGTTGTAGCCAAGGTACTGCTTCCAGTTGTCCTCGGTATGTCCGTTCACCCATACCTGGCTGATCATCTGCACACCGTCGAATTCAATCGAAACGGTCTTGTCTTTAAAATCATCGGAAAGTGTGAAACTCTTGCGGTACCAGCCGACACCACCTGCCAGAGAACCTTGTGCTGCTCTGACACCATTGCTGTTCTCATAAGTACCATAGATCGCCCAGTCATGCGGCAGATCCACCGTATCCCAGCTCGAATCATCGTAGTCCATACCGTCCGCCTGAACGGAAGTATCGTTAATGTTGTACTTATTGACCAGTTTGAATTTCCAGTCATCTCCAAATTTCATTTTTACGCTCACTGCGTTTCTGTTTTCTCTCCTGTTTTCTGAACGGCTGCTGCGACATCTGCCGCTTCTGCTTTCACCGGAGCCGGAAGAATCCCGATTCCACTGAAAACCATGGCAACACTCAAGGCTAACGCCGTCCATCGTCTCGCACCTTTTCTTTTTTCGTTCATTTTTTCCTCCTTTTTGCTGCTTTTCACAGTATCCGCAACGTGTTTAGTGAATTTATACACTTTGCTTACTGGTAATATACAAAATTTTTTCACCAAAATCATATGTACTATTTTTTGTTTTTTGGTACTTTTTTTACCGTTTTCCTATTTCTTTCGCTTTTTTCCTGTGTTATATCTAATAATGTTGGATCAAAAATTTTTTGGAGGTTGTATGTATGAAACGTACAAAAAAACTGCTTCTCCTCTTTTTATTTTTCTGTCTTTTTTCTGACTGGCTGCACAGCTGCCACGCAGGAAAACATGGATTCTGCTGAAAACAATTATACAGAGCTTACTCTTTTTTCAGATGTCTCTTTCTGGAATCCTCCTGTCTGGAGTTTTGAAGAAGGAAGCATCAGTGCCGGTATCTCAAAGAAAACCGGAGCATACCTGGATTTTGCGATTCCGCCGCAGGACGCATCCAAAAAGCTGAGTCTGATGATCTTAAAAGATGAACTCCCTGACCTGATCGTCGCTACGGACAAGAATGTGATCAATCAGCTGATCCGTTCCGGAAAGGTCTGGGCTTTGCAGGATTTTTTTGAAACTTACTGCCCGGATTCCCATTTGCTGAAAGATTTCCCGAAAGACAGGAAACTGGAATATATCCGACAGTACGGAGACTGGTATGCTTATCTTTCACACCTGAATACCGATGATGCCCGCAAAACCTGGAAAGAAAAGACCTCTTATTATGGAGATCTTTTCACCCACAGTTACAATCATGGCATTATGTTTAACCGCAAACTTCTGGCACGTGCAAACCTGACCGTTTCGGATATACAGACTGCCTCTCAGGTCTTAAAAGCTTTTGAAAAAGTCAGAAAGCTGACTGCTGACGACGGACAGTCCACCATCCCATTGCTGCTGGAAGGCAATCAATATCTGGACTCTTCGATTTCCTGCCTGATCGGTTCCTTCGGTGCTGAAGTCATTAACGATAACGGAAATTATACTGAACGCTTCCTTCAGCCGGAATGCAAAGAGGCTTTTGCCTTTCTGAACACAGCCTTCCGCAAAGGTTATGCTTTCAGTGAAGATCTGACACTTGATAATCTCCAGATGCGCGATCTGATAGCAGATGACCGTGTTTTCTGCTATATCGGAAACACTTCCAATACAGGTGTGGATGCCACCAGGTGGGTTTCCGCAGGTCCGATCCTCTCTGACTCTGGAAAACGTCCGGTGATGAGCATGACCTGAGTGTACCGACCGGCTGGATGCAGACTTTTGTATCCAAAAGCTGCAAAAACCCGGAACTTGTCGACCCGCTTTTTGGATTATATGACTTCTGACGAAGGATTGCTCTACAGCAACTACGGCGTGGAAAACAAAGATTATACTTTCGACTCGGATGGTTATATCCACCGGACTGCCAGAGGACAACAGCGCTTTCATGATTCCAATGATATGCTCGGACTGTTCTGGAATTTTTACAATGTTGCCTGGGATCACAGCCTGATCCCGGTACCTGCAAAAGGAAGCATGGACGACTGTTTAAATCAGATCCAGACTGCTTTTGCCAGATATCCGGACACTTATGTTTATGATTCTGCCCTTCTTCGTCTGCCGGATAATTACATTTCCCCGGACAGTGAAGAAGGTCAGATTGAAAGCACGCTGGAAGCTTACCGCAAAGAGCAGATTCCGAAAATCCTCTCTGCTTCTTCGGATACCGAGTTTGAAAAACAGTATCAGTTTTTGTAACCACACAAAAAGAACTTGGAGCTGAAAAACTGGATCAGAAGATCAACCGGCAAATGCAGGAGAATTTTTCCTATTACGGTAAAAAAATAGAGAAAGTCAACCCACAAATGCAAGACACCTCAAAACCAAACGGAGAAACAAAACCATGAACTTCTTACAGACTTACCGCAGACACCTGATCTTTAAGCTGGCCGGGATCGCTGCCGTGATCCTTGCTGTGCTTTCATCTGCCTATCTTTTTATGTCAGCAGACTATGCAAGATCTGTGCGTAAAAACACGCTCGCCCTGAATGAACGGCCTGACAGCCCAGACTGCCCACACGTATCGAAGCATCCTGGGACTCGCTTTACAATATCACAACTGCATTCTGCTATTCTCCGACCGTGCAGCAGTATTTTTCGGTAAATTCTCTGAACCGGCTTCCGGATACACAGGAGCTTGCCTCGGTTTTTTCCAACACAATCCTGCTGAATGACCGCATTTTAAGCTTTATCTCTACAATGCAGATGCAAAGCAGATTGCTTCCATGGGGAAATTTTTCGATCGATACTTCCGTACTGAACACCGATGCGTGATGGATATCCGGGCATCACATCTGAAATCAAACGAAAAAACGCCCTTACTATGAGCTGATCTTCCCTGTTTATGATCTGAACAATATCCAGTACCAGAAGCTGCTTGGTACCTGCGTTTTTGTCCTGGAACCGGAAGTTTGATGATACACTTCAAAATGTGCAGTCAACGGAAGATGCAGTTGTTTTTCTTCTGGATTCCTCGGACTGCATTCTTGCTTCTGCCGGTTCCGTGGAGTCCTGCGGAAGCACGCTGGCATCCGAGATTCTGCACAGCACTTCCGAAAAATATTTTTTCACTCAGACACTTTCCTGCAATGACTGGAAAATTGCCGGTTTCCTTCCGGAATCAGATCTTCGGAAACCGGACCAGAACCTGAAAGAAACACAAATCCTGGTTTATTGCATTTCCCTGTGTCTTTTGCTCTTTCTGCTTCTGTACTGCAATTACAGCATCATAAAACCGATCACCGGAATTCTGCTTTTATCCGTAAGATCAATCAGAATCCAGACTCCCGGCTTTCCCTCGACCGCCCGGATGAGATCGGCACGGTTGCAAAAAGCCTGAATCAGATGCTTGATGAAAAGCAAAAAATGCAGCTGGAGATCGAACAGGTAAAATATCTTGCCTATGAAACGGAACTTTCCAAAAGCAGGCAGAGATCCTTGCCTATCGAAGCCAGATCAATCCGCACTTTCTCTATAATACGTTTTGAATGTATCCGGGATATGGCTCTGTTCTACGATGTTGATGACATCGCAGAACTTACGATGGCTCTCTCCAATGTCTTCCGCTTTGCCGTCAAGGGAAGTGATATGGTTACCGTAGAAAATGAGCTGGATCATATCCGTGAATATGCAAAGATCGTAAATTATCGTTTTATGGGCAAGATCTGCATTGAAATCGAGGCAGAAAATTCCATACTGAACTGCAGCGTACTGAAGCTTCTACTCCAGCCGCTCGTGGAAAATGCCGTCTTTCACGGGCTTGAACAAAAGATTGAAAACGGTACCGTGTGGGTACGTGTCTTCAGTTCCGATGACCAGAAACTCTGCTTTGTGGTTGAAGATGACGGATGCGGCATCGAACCGGAGCATTTAAAACAGATCACCGCCTCTTTGGAAACCGAAAAAAATACAACCAAATCGGCGTCTTTAATATTTATCAACGACTGAAACTTCATTATGATAAGCAGTTTTCTTTTGACATAAAAAGTATCTCCGGCAAAGGAACCTGCATTACCATTATGATTCCACAAAAAATGATGACAGAAGCAGAAGGGAGTATTTTATGATAAGTGTCTATATTGCAGATGATGAAGCCTGGATCACCATTGGTCTGAAAAAACTGATCCAGAAATCCGGACTTCCTTTTGAGGTGATCGGAGAAGCACATAACGGCGTGACTACGCTTGAAGATATCAAAACCTTAAAACCGGATGTCCTGTTTACCGATATCCGTATGCCAGGGCTTTCCGGTCTGGAAGTCATGTCCTATCTTTCAGAACATCAGATCCCCACCAAAGTCGTGCTGATCTCCGGCTATGCCGAATTTGAGTATGCACGACAGGCAATGCTGTGCGGTGCTTTTGATTATCTTCTGAAACCGATCCAGCAGGAAACTCTGAACAAAACCCTGTCACGCCTTCGAAATGAACTTGAGCCTGCCGCTTCTGAAACTTCTGAAGACACGATGCAAAATGCAACGATCACAGACCTTTCGACTGTCGGAACCTCTCTGTTCAAAAAAATTCTGGCTTATATCCAGGAACACGATACGGAAGAACTCTCTTTAACTTCCCTGGCAGAAATGTACAATATCAGCTCCAGCCGCTTAAGCACCCTGATCAAAAAAGAACTGGGACTGTCTTTTTCAGAATATATCACGGCAAGACGTATGCAGAAGGCGAAAGAACTTTTAAAAGATGACAGCCGCTCCATCGAGGAGATTGCAAACGCAGTCGGCTACCACGATTACTTTTATTTTACAAAAAGTTTCAAAAAAACGCAGGGAATATCTCCAAGCAAATACCGGAAGTCTCTTTAAATTTTTCTTGCTAAAGTAAAAAGTGTGTTTATAATCAAAGTATTAAAGTAAACAAATGAGTGAACATAACTGTAACATTCAAGCCAGACACACGTAAGACCCTGTATGCGATCCTGGGCCGTTTTTCGGCAGTTATGTGCAAATAAAAAATGTATTGGAGAAAATAGCATGGCAACTATCCGAGATTTAGCAAAACACACCGGATTCTCAGTGACCACGATTTCCCGTGTACTGAACAATGATCCGACTTTGAACGTAACCGACAACACCAGAGTCTCGATTCTTGAAGCGGCAGATGAATTCCACTACACACTTCCGAAAACGAGACGTTCCCATAAAAACCGCCTCGTCCATATTGCTATCGTTGAGATGATGTCTTTGAAAGAACAGCTGGCTGATCCGTACTATCTGTACCTGAAAAATTATGTGGTACGCAACTGTATGGAGCATGACTGCAATGTATCTTATCTTTTTGAGCAGTCCGGCAAATACCAGACACTGGAAAAGACACCGCTTGACGCATCCTGGCGATCGGCTTTTTTTCAGACAGCAGATTGCACAGCTGCTGGATATCAGCCCGAACATTGTATTTGTGGATTCTTCCCCGGATGAACGCCGCTTTGACTCGGTTGTCTTAAACTTCCGTCTCGGTGTGGAACAGGCACTGGATTATCTGCTGTACAAAGGTCACCGCAAGATCGGTTTTCTTGGTCCTGCCTATAAATTAGATCAGAAAAAACGCCCTGCACTGGAGGCAAGGCGACAGTATTTTATTGATTATATGAAAAATGCCGGGCTTTTCGATGAACATCTGATCATTGATACCGGGCTTTCTGCCAGGGACGGTTCTGCACAGATCCGCAAATGGCTGGAACAAAAAGATCATATCCCGACAGCTCTCCTTGCCTATAATGAAGAGTCTGCCATCACCGCTGTCAGCAACCTGCGTGAAATCGGACTTCGCGTTCCGGAGGATGTATCAGTCATCAGTTTCAATGATACACCGCTGTCTATTCTGACAGAGCCGCCGCTGACCAGTGTCACCGCACATCTGGAAGTGATGGGGGAAATGGCTGTGAAAATGCTGCTTGACCGCCTGGACGATCCGCAGCATCTGCCTTATAAAATCGTGCTGCCGCCGACACTGGCTGTCAGAGACAGTGTCGTGGATATACCGGGTGAGATATAGATAGAACGCACGTGAGACTTAGCATGCACTTCCTTTTCTCTTTGATTTAAGAGAAGTATATCCCGTAAAGTTTAAAACAAGCTGAAAGAAAACAGCCGATTTTGTGAAAGAGTTGTAAAAAAGCAGGGTAATCACTTACCCTGCCTTTGTATGCTGCTAAACTCTCAGAACAGATCCAGCAGCTGATCGATCTCTTCTTTTTTCGTTGCCCAGCTTGTCGCAAAGCGTACTACGGTGTGGTTTTCATCGTATTTTTCCCAGAAACTGAACTTACTTCTTTTTTTAGTTCTGTCATTTTCCGGTTTTCGAGAATGACAAACTGCTGATTGGTCGGTGAATCCAGATAGAAACGGCAGCCTTTTTCTGCCAGTCCTTTCTTTAAATAATCTGCCATTGCTATCGCATGTCTGCTGATTTCAAAGTACAGGTTATCTGTGAACAGTGTGTCAAACTGGATTCCGAGCAATCTGCCTTTTGCAAGCAGTGCTCCCCGCTGTTTGATCAGCGTCAGGAAATGTTTCGGTGTTCTGTTGCCCAAAAATACGACGGCTTCTCCACACAGTGCTCCGACTTTTGTCCCGCCGATATAGAAAACATCGCAGTATTTTGCAATCATCGGAAGAGTTACATCTGTTTCTTCACTCATCAGACCATAGCCCAGTCTTGCTCCGTCGAGAAACAGTGGGATATTATAACTGCGGCATACGCTGCTGATCTCTTCCAGCTCCGCCTTTGTATACAAAGTACCGTACTCCGTAGGATGGGAAATATAAACCATCCCCGGAAATACCATATGTTCGTGGCTTTCGTCATCCCAGAATGTTTTCAGGCAGTTCTTCAGATCTTCTGCTTTCATTTTGCCTTTGTACTGCGGAACTGTGATCACTTTATGGCCGCTGTACTCAATGGCTCCCGCCTCATGGCAGGCTACATGGCCGGTCTGTGCTGCGACCACGCCTCATAAGATTCCAGCATTGAGCTGATCACAACGGCATTTGTCTGCGTACCGCCCGTCAGGAAATAAACATCTGCCTGCGGACATTCGCACGCCTCCCGGATTTTCTGTTTTGCACTTTCACAGTATGGATCAGATCCGTATCCGGATACTTTCTCCAGATTTGTTTCCATAAATCTCTGAAGGATCTTTTCATGTGCCCCTTCAGAATAATCATTTTCAAATGATAACATATCTTTTTCTCCTGTCAGATTCTCAATATCAATAGAAAGCTTTTTGCTCTGTCACTATTCTACGATGCCAGGAGATAAAGGTCAACCTATCATTTTTCTGTTTCAGACGCTCAGTTTCTTTTCCATGATCCATCCGCTGATAAAGTAGAAAATCACACTCAGTACCAGAGATACTGCGATTTCCAGAATCATGGTCAGGTTCATATTGTCAAATGCAGGCACCAGGTTCAGCATCTGACTGAACAGCCAGGAAAGGATCAGAAACAGTGCAAATGCCGCGATCCCGCTTCCCTTTTTGCCTGCAAGCACGCTCGCCGAAAGAATCACTGCCATATCGGCGATCACAACAATACTGATCCAGCTGACCAGGGATGCAAAGACGGACAGGATCACTGCATCTGATACTATCTTGATGTTCAGTCTTATATCCATAATCTGTCTTATGCTATCCATGAGTTCTTTTGCCCCGCCGATACAGAGCGTTGCCACAGTCAGGTCAAACACGGCAAGTACGATAAAAAATGCTCCTGCCATAAGGATTGAAATGCCATTTTCCAGGATTTTGGCACCTAAAATCTCATAACTGCTCTTTGGTGTCAGAAACAGCATATAACTTTGTTTGCTGTTCAGATCCCGATACAGTGTCATGATACCTTCCAGTCCGATGTAAAACACACCGAAAAATGCACACAAGATCAGGAACATCATACCTGTCCCCATCAGATTATATCCTTTAAAAAATACACCCCCCAGAAATGCCAATTCAAAAACTGCTGTAAGCACCAGCAGAATAAGCTTGGAAGATGCACTCTTCCGGAATTCATACTTCATTAATTTTAACATAGTTCCTCTCCCCATGTCCGTAAATTTCACGATACAGATCAACAACAGATTTTTTTCGCTGCTTCTCAGTTCCTCAACCATACACTGTCTGACCATTTTTCCTTCTTTCATAAAGATGGCCGCATCTGCCACTCGCTCCAGTTCATCTACCAGATGGCTGGAGATCACAAGTGTGACATCCGGATCAATGACTTCCAGAATACTTTTCATGATCTCATCCCTTGCCAGAAGATCAATGCCGTTTAATGGCTCATCCAGCAGATACAGTTTTGCATTTCTTGCCATTGTGACTGCAATCTTTAACTTTGCCATCATACCGGTGGAAAGTTTTTTGGTTTTCAGCTCTTCTGTCAGCTCCATTCTTTTGAGCATCTGATGATATTTTTCCATTGAAAAATCCTCAAAAAAGTCCTGATAATATCTGCCGACATCTGCAACCGTCATCCAGCTATAAAAATATGGCTCCGTGGACATATAGGCAATCTCTTTCTTGCTCTCTTTTCCGATGCTTCGCCTTTATATAAAATCTCCCTTTTCCAGGTTTGACAAGACCTGCCACCATCTTCATCCAGGTAGTCTTGCCGCTTCCGTTCGGCCCGAGCATCGCATAGACAAGCCCTGTCTCCAGTTTTAACGATACATTGTCAACCGCTGCCTTACCGGCATAGTTTTTGGTTACTCCAATACTTTCCAGTACATTTTCCATATCATTCACCACTTTCTTCCTTTTTTTTCAGAATCCGGATCACATCCGTTTTGGTAAATCCAAGCTGCTGCATTCCTTCTAAAAATTCATGGATCAGCGTCCCCGCCATCTCTTCTTTCATATTTTTCACCTTCTCTGAATCTTCTGTCACAAAGTTCCCATGCCACGTCTGGTAAAACAGACACCTTCCGTCTCAAGCTCTTTGTATACACGGCTGACCGTATTCGGATTGATGGTGTAAGACACCGCCAGTTCCCGTACGGAAGGAAGCTTTTCCCCAAGTTCCCGTTTCCCTGTGACAATATCACGTTTGATCAAATTAGCTACCTGCAGATAGATTGGCAGCGATGAATTGTATTCCATAAGCTCTTCCTTCTTTCTTGTATCACTGTCATAGCTATATAGTACACTAGTTTTCTGGTTTTGTCAATATGAAAACGAAAAGATAACATGCAAATTGTTTCTTACTCCCACAATTTGGTTTCAGGCTTTTGCCCCTGCTATCATAAAAAAAAGAAAAGACAGCATATTTTTCATGCCATCTTTTCTTTTGATCATTTACTGTAATTCTGTTTTTAACTTACCTGAAAATCCAAGAATCAGGAAATTGGCTGCAATCTCCCGTATCCCGGAACAATGCCACATTCCAGGATGCGTGCTGTATAAGCAGTACCGGTATCAAAAAAAGAATTCCGTAAAAATAAATTCTGCGTGTCACGGCGATCACAAATCCGATGTAAAACCACAGGCCTGATTTCTCATTCTTAAAAAAGAATCCGACCATAACGGCTACAAAGAACGGGGCACATGCAACGATGATGCCGACGTTTGATGCATATGTCATGCTCAGTGCCGTATTTTCCAGCATAAAGTATAAAACGATCCCGAACAGGCCTGCTCCTGCAAAAGCAAACTCCTATTTTGGGCTTTTCAGCTTCAGATGGTGCGGATAAAATATCAGCAAAGCAAGGAATGCAAGCACCGCTCTTGTGAACAGTACCTGTACCGGTAAAAAATACTGAAGCAGTTTCTGTTTCGCATATCTTCTATAATTCTGGTTTATTCTAGCACATTCTTGTGATGTAAACAAGAGTATGACTAAGCGTTGCCTCTTTCAGACTGATAACGATATCATAAAATACTCTCCGCTACGCACAGTGCCCCATACCCCACAATCTCATTCGGATATCCCACAAGTGCTGTTAATCTCTGTGCACCTCTTTGCAGATATGCCCGGATCTTCTCTCCATAAAGAAACGGATCATTTCCCTGTACGATGCCATACTGCATCATGATCGCCGCTGACCCTGTCACAAACGGCGTGGCAAAAGAGGTTCCGGTCACACCTGTGTAGGAACCTCCCACAGCGGTTGTCACGATATCTACGCCAGGTGCCACGATATCCGGCTTTACTTGTGTGTTTCCTCTTGTGTAACCACGGCCGGAAAACGGAGCATATGTCATAAGGCGTGCATTGTAAGCTCCGACTGCAACCACATTCCTTGCCGTTGAAGGAATGGTCAGAGTCGTGTCAACCGTTGGCGAAAAAAAGTGCGTCAATGGATTTAAAAGAGCGGCAGACGGCATCCACAGATGATAATTTCCTTCCACGATCTTCTGCGGGATCAGACGGATCTTCCAGACGCCGTCATCGACATAAGAACCTTTTGGGATAAAATCAAAATAAATCTCCTGAGCGGTAGTGTAGGGCTTCGGCTCTCCGTAATAGATCAGAATCTCTGTATTCCCGGCCAGGATTCTCTGCACTCCAAGACGCTCCTGAAGCGGTCCGAAGCTTTCACCATCCGGATGAATCAATATAATCTGAAACTGATCGAAATAGGCCTTCCAGAGCTGAATGTTCATCACCGGCTCCTGCTGCGAAATCCCGAATTCCAGGATTCTCTCTTCCTGCTGACCAAGCTTTCCGGAAATATGCCCACCTGTGTTCCCTTCATTTCCGGTACCCACACAGATCACATTCTTCCACATACCGGAAATCATGTCGATGTATGTTTCCAGAAGTGAAGTCCCGTCATGTGAGCCATATAGAGATAACTTTTATTGTTTTGCAGATTCGATCAAAGTAATATCTCCGTCCCTGCATATTACATTCAGCGTTGATGTGGCACCATCGACATTGTTTTCGTAAAGAGAGCTGTCTTCTTTGCGTTCCGATTTGCCCTGCGGCAGATTGTCTGTGATCACATCTCCATCTGTGGTTTCAGGTGAATATTCATCTTTGCTGCATTGCCGTTTTCCATTTGTATGAAAACATCTCCGTCTGAATTGTTTATTTCCAGATTACCGCTGAAGCTGCTGTGATTTGTCTTCAGATCGCCATCGGCAAGTGTAATGACTCCATCTGCAAATTTTCCCTGATCCAGTATCATATCTCCATCCAAAAAGTTTGCTGTCATATTTTTGCATGAGAACTGTTCTGCAGTCAGATCTCCATCGGCAAGCTGAATCCTGGCTTCGGAAAACCGTGCATCCTGCGGTACATAGAGAATCACTGTATTGATTTCTTCCTGTTTCTGCGTCTCGGTATGATGCAGCAGATTTCCAAGATCATAACTTATATAATAACTTCCTTTTCCGCCGGAAGTTTCCTGAAGCGTAAGCTCACCACCTTTGTTTTCCCATGTCAGTGGATTTCATTACCGCCTTTTTCCAGTCGGTATTCCATGTAATAGCAGTCATCACCTGATTTTCTGATATCCAGGTCAAAATTTTGAAAATCTACATTCAGTTTTGTAAAAGCATTCATCTGCTGCTTTTCCATAACCTCAAGATTTTTCCTTGCAGAATCCGTTCCACCGGATATATATACATGTCCGGAACTATCGTTAAAATCCTTTCCGCCCGCAAAATATCCTGCTGTTGAAAGAACCATTCCCACCGCACAGAGCGTTAGAGCTGTTATCATTGCTGTTTTTGCAGTCTTATTCATTCTTATGCACCTTCTTTCTTACAAGTCTGTTGACCAGACGTCCGATCCCATTTGCACACCATTTGCAGATATATACAGTCAAAAGACCTGCAAGGATTCCAAGTCCTGTCATCAGGAATCCACCTCCGACCATCATGCAGGCTGCAGCAGCAGATTTCAGGATCAAAGAGACCCCAACCCCGATGGTCACAATACCTCCTGCTATCGCCGCAATGCCGGTAATAGCAATCGAAAAAATCACTGCCGCAACAGTGAGGATCACCGCACACAACACTGCAAAAACAAATGCCAGAAGTGCCAGGCTGACCGGTGATGCACATAGAACCAGGAACGCAAGAAGAATGATCTTGCCCGGAGAACGTCTCTTTCCTTTTAAGACCGGTGCTTTCTCTTCCACAATATCCTCATCTATGTTCTACGCTCTCCTGCAAAAGATTCAGAAACAGCTCCCTTGCTGCCTCTTTTGGTTCACCAAGTTCTCTCATAACCTGCTGTTCCTTCTCAGGACCTGCCTCTTCAAAATATTCCGAAAAGTACTCTATGGCATTGTCAAAATCTTCTTGCGGAAGCCGCTTCAGATATTTCTTCAGCTCTTCCATATATTCTTGTCTCGTCATTTTTTCACTCTCCCTTCCACAATATCATCTACGGTATTGCGATATTCCCGCCATTCTTTCTCAGATATTCCAGCTGCCTGCGTCCCTCTTCCGTGATGGAATAATACTTCGTTTCCGCCCCTGGAACTCCTCGGAATAAGTAGTCAGATATCCGCCCGTCTCCAGCTTCTCAAAATAGGATACAGCGTCGATTCCTTGATCGCTGCAACCAGCTTCACCGTCTGGCTGATTTCATAACCGTAGGAACTCCTGCTGTTCCACGACAGAAAGA
>ENA-OQER01000804-OQER01000804.1-human-gut-metagenome-genome-assembly--contig:-NODE-804-length-16455-cov-2.148089_pt1 | contig 16455 bp, 18 predicted proteins | sample MGYA00242797_ERZ504639 | MGnify/ENA primary metagenome ERZ504639 (study PRJEB26092, sample SAMD00036306) | human gut metagenome | host: Homo sapiens | study: EMG produced TPA metagenomics assembly of...
CGATGAAGAAGCGGGCTTTCAATAGACAGATGCCATCAGAAGAATATTGGGCAGATATAATGTGGATGAGATTGACAGTCTGTGTGTTAAGTCAGGATTATCTGAATATAGAAGAGCTTAATGAAATTAAATGATCAGATAAATTCACTTGGGATAAACGAGAACCAGTACATGATCACAGGTCCTATACAAAGCTTTGCTTATTATGCGTATTCACAGCAGAAAGAACTGTATAAGTCGGGGGTAGTCCTTATGGATTATGATGGACAGATTATTAATATATACAGGCTTTCATATAATACAGCTGATGGTGTGCAGTATATAGTATCAGCTCATGAACAGTATACGATAGATTCACAAAGCGGCATGTCAGATAAAAAAACTGGTTGAATATGTGTCAGATTATTTTTCAAGGAATACAGCATCATCAGTATATCTTACAGGAAAAGGCTTTGATGTGAAAAAACTGCCAGATGGACTTTCAAAGGTGCTTGTGAATGGCAGAAAAGCTTATATAGGTCAGAATCTGTATGTAAGAGGAGCCTGCTATGCAGCATATGAGAATATATACCATGATATATTTGATAACGTGACTCTGCTAGTAGATGGATGTATAAAGGTGAATATAGAAACTGATATAAATGAACGTGGAAAAGCTATGAGGTTCCGCATAATAAAGATGGGCACCGAATGGTATATGGCACGCAGAAGCGTGGATTTTATCATAGAAGATATGACAACCCTGGCTTTAAAGCTGATCACAGCTGATGGAAAATGTACTGATAAAATAATAGATATAAGCAGCATACCTTATCGTGAGGGAAAGACAACAAGGATAAGAATGGATATATATGCAGTATCACAGGACAAATGTATTCTGACTATTAAGGATCTTGGATTCGGGGAAATGTTCAGGACATCTGGCAGAGTTATAACAGAGGAAATAGATTTAAGTGAGGCATGCCTATGAGTACGATGATTCTATGCAGGGATAAATTAGCAGTCAATCCTTTATATATCAGCTGTTCTGATGTCAGAATATATTCAAATGAGGAACTGTGCTACTATATTTATAATAACATATATATAATAACAAGTGACTTTATAAGTGATGAGCTTATACATTTTTTAAGGTATGAGACAAAAGATATGGCACTTGCAGACAGAGTTGAACAGATGAAAAAAAAAGTGATGCAGGTCTTGCAGCTATTCTTGTTACTATATTAAAGTCAGTTGATTATTATTCGATAAGCCAGATAGATAAGATAAGTGAAATACTAAGTACACTGGACAGTCAGAATGTGTATGAGCGTTTAAGGTCAAGCTGATACATATCTTGACAGAAAGAGATATTTTAAGGCAATAGATTGTTATAAGCAGATAATAAAAGAGTATAAAAATGATGCACCAGGTGCATTTACAGCCAGGATATATCATAATACGGGAGTGGCCTATGCGGGTATGTTTATGTATGATAAAGCAGCCGAAAGCTTTAAGCTGGCTTATGAAACAGGACAGTATTCAGAAAGTTATGATGCTTATCTGGCAGCAAAATATTTTGACGAAAGAAAACAAAGAACTTATAGTTGAGGATGTATCTGACAGAGAGCTTGCGGTAAGAAAGCGCATAGAAGGTGTTATGGATAACGCCAGATATCAGGAAGAGTATAGAAAGCTTGAAGAGCTTGTAAAAAGAAAAGAGCATGGTGACGTTGCATATTATCATAAGGCCGTAAAAGATATACTTAGCAGCTGGAAGGATGAATACAGAGGTTACAGTGCGCGTGATAATTAGAAGGATATTAAGCTGTGATAATGTGCAAGAGGATAGCATGAATTGCGAGGTGATAAACAGGTGGGATTGTTCGATGTTATAAAAAATGGCTACGATAAGGATGATGATTTAAAAGATCTTGAAGAGCTTATGTATGATAATTCTAAAGAAGCAGGCAATAAAATGTCTATAAATGATATGATTAAAAGCTTTGAGCTTAATGAATCAGATAAAACATCAAAAGAAGAAGAGACTTCTGATTACAAGGAACTGCTTGAGAGTATGCGTAATAATGAAGAAGAAGACGGACCTTCCGGACTGGCGGAAAAAACAAGAAAACAGCAGGAAAGTGTTCAAAGAGAAGAAGAAAAATATGATAATCTTCTTAATACACTTCAGACTCAGACGCTTATCAGGAAAGTAGATGATGTAACAAGGAGCAAGGGAAAAGACAGTCAGAATTCCAAAATAAAATCAACTGATCCAGATACTTATGAAAAATCAGAAAAGAGCAGGCAGAATATTAATACTATAATAGAAACTGATATAGACAGAGAACTTGAACTAAAGCAGGCAGAGCTTGATGCTGTAAGTACAACAGGTTTTAATGGTGATGATATAGGAAGCTTTATAAAAAGCCAGTGCGATATATGTGAAGAGGCTGCCCGGTTCATAGAAAATGCCAGAGTTGAATATGACAGTGTGACTGATTATTATGAGGATATACAGAAAATAGAAAATGCACCTGCTGATATAAGCAGAGAGCTTGTTATGGTGGCAGACAGAGTTGATAATCTGTCGGTAGACAGACGTATATTAAATACACCTGATGGCAGATTATCAAACAATGCATACAGAAATATGGAGATGTATGAGCTGAATTTCCAGATGCTGTAGCTAAGCTTCGCAACACAGAGGATGACAGGAACACAATCGCCAGAGATATAAGAATGGTTAAAACAGAGCGTTCTATGTACAGGATAGAAGCTAAGGAACTTGTGAATAAACAGTTGAGGATAAAAGGCTATGCACAGCTTATATGTGGCCTGTTTAGCAGCGATATTTGCTGTATTTATGGTGATTATGGCAGTGACAGATGGAAAAGATAATATAGGTGCATTTATAACTGTAGTACTTCTTGCCGGAGTTATGGCACTCGGACTGTATGCATATCTTAAGTCGATAGAAAGAAAGGTATATGTAACGGAAATAAAACTTAACAAAGCAACAGCGCTTCTTAATAAGATAAAGATAAAGTATGTAAATGCTGCCAACGTACTTGATTATCAGTACAATAAATATAATGTTAAGAGTGCGTACGAGCTTGAACAGAAGTATCAGGCATATATAGAGATGAAAGAAGAACAAAAAAAGATGCTTGAAGTCACAGGAAATCTTACAAGTGCAGAGGCAGATCTTATGCATATACTTGGAAGGCTTGGGGTTATAGATACACATGTATGGATAGCACAGGTAAAAGCGATACTCAATCCTAAGGAAATGGTTGAAGTAAGACACAATCTGTCAGTAAGAAGACAGAAGTTAAAGAAAAGCAGATAGAATATAATGAGAACAGAAATTGAAGATGCAAAAAAATAAACATTAAAAAATATAACGAGGAATAATCCGGCTTATGCTAAGGATGCAATGGAGATTCTGGAAAAATACTTGCCAAACTATAAGTTGTGTTACAATTAAGAATGGCTTTTTGTAAAAAGAGATTAATATTCCGAATTAAGAAATATGACGCATATCAGGTGCGTAGTGTCAGAATGGAGGATAAGATGAAAGAGAAACTTGATGCAATCAAAGAAAGTGCTTTATCTCAGATTAGAGCAACTGATTCTCTTGAAAAGTTAAACGATATCAGAGTTGCTTTTCTTGGAAAGAAAGGTGAACTTACAGAAGTATTAAAGAGCATGAAAGAAGTAGCACCGGAAGACAGACCAAAGGTAGGCCAGATTGTTAACGAGACAAGACAGGCTATCGAGGAAGTGTTAGATGCTGCAAAGAAGGATCTTGCTGCAAAGAAGAGAGAGCTTCAGATGAAGTCAGAGGTTATAGATGTTACACTTCCTGCAAAGAAAGCAGAATTAGGACATAAGCATCCTAACACTCTTGCACGTGAGGAGATAGAAAAAAAATATTTATCGGTATGGGTTATGAAGTAGTAGAAGGACCAGAAGTTGAATATGATCATTATAACTTTGAACTGCTTAACATACCTGCTAATCACCCTGCAAAGGATGAACAGGATACATTCTACATTAATGATAAGATAGTACTTAGAACACAGACATCACCTGTTCAGGCAAGAGTCATGGAAAAGGGAAAGCTTCCTATCAGAATGATATCACCAGGACGTGTATACAGAGCAGATGAGGTTGATGCAACACATTCTCCTTGCTTCCATCAGGTAGAAGGTCTTGTTATTGATGAGAACATAACATTTGCAGATCTTAAGGGAACTCTTGCTGAGTTTGCAAGGGAACTTTTTGGACCAGATACAAAGGTTAAGTTCAGACCACATCATTTCCCATTCACAGAGCCAAGTGCAGAGATGGATGTAAGCTGCTTTAAGTGCGGTGGTAAGGGCTGCCGTTTCTGTAAGGGTGAAGGCTGGATAGAGATTCTTGGCTGTGGTATGGTTCACCCACATGTATTTGAGATGTGTGGAATAGATAAAGATAAGTATACAGGCTTTGCATTCGGTGTTGGTCTTGAAAGAGTAGCACTTCTTAAATATGAAATCGACGATATGAGATTATTATATGAAAACGACACAAGATTCTTAAAGCAGTTTTAGTATATATATGCTGCATAGAAGGTTGTGCAATGTAATGTGCATATACATATAAAGTAAATAAGCCCTGTTCAGTCAGATTATCATATTGTGGCTGTTTAGTATATGGGCAGGAATGGAGATTAGTATGGATACATCTATTAAATGGATAAAGGACCTTGTTCCAGGTTTAGAGTGTACAGATCAGGAATTCAGAGATGCTATGACTCTTTCAGGTACTAAGGTAGAATGTTTTAACAGACTTGACAAGAATCTTGAGAAGATAGTTGTAGGTCAGATTCTTTCAGTTGAGAGACATCCTGATGCAGACAAGCTTGTAGTTTGTCAGGTTAATGTTGGAGATGAAACAGTTCAGATTGTTACAGGAGCACCTAATATTGTTCCTGGAACAAGTGGACAGAAGGTGCCTGTAGTTCTTGACGGAGGACGTGTAGCAGGAGGACATGATGGAAGTCCGCTTCCAGAGGATGGAATAAAGATTAAAAAGGGTAAGTTAAGAGGTGTAGAATCATGTGGTATGATGTGCTCTATTGAAGAGCTTGGTTCTTCAAGAGAATTCTACTGATGCAGCTGAGAATGGTATATATATATTCGGTGATGATGCTGTTGTTGGTTCAAGTGCAGTTGAATACCTTGGACTTGATGATACAGTGTTTGAATATGAGATAACTAATAACCGTGTAGACTGCTATAGCATACTTGGTATTGCAAGAGAGGCAGCTGCTACATTCAGAAAACCATTTACACCACCTGAAGTACATGAGTCAGGCAACGATGAAGATGTTAATGATTATATCAAGGTAGATGTTCAGGCAGCAGATTTATGCAGAAGATATACAGCAAGAGTTGTCAAGAATATAAAGCTTGCTCCATCACCAAAGTGGATGCAGCACAGACTTATGACAGCAGGCATCAGACCTATCAACAATATAGTAGATATCACTAACTATGTAATGACTGAATATGGCCAGCCTATGCATGCTTATGATTATGACACTATTGCTGGCAAAAAGATAATAGTAAGAAGAGCAGAGGATGGTGAGAAGTTCGTAACACTTGACGGACAGGAAAGAATACTTGATTCAGATGCACTTCTTATATGTGATGGAGATAAGGCTGTTGGTTTAGCAGGTATCATGGGTGGAGAAAACTCTATGATAACAGATGATGTTAAGACAATGCTTTTTGAAGCAGCTACATTTGATGGTACTAACATAAGAAAATCAGCTAAGAGGATAGGCTTAAGAACAGATGCAGCAGGTAAGTTTGAAAAGGGACTTGATCCAGAGCTTGCACTTGAAGCCATGAACAGGGCATGTGATTTAATAGAACAGCTTGGTGCCGGTGAAGTAGTAGGTGGAGTAGTTGATGTGTATCCTGCTCCAGTAGCTAAGAAGAGAATAGCCTTCGAGCCAGCTAAGTATAATGAACTTCTTGGAACAGATGTTTCCAGCAAGGATATGCTTGAATATTTTGCAAGACTTGAAGTTGAATATGATGAAAAGAATAATGAACTCATAATACCTACATTCAGACAGGATCTAAACAGAGATGCAGATATAGCAGAGGAAGTTGCAAGATTTTTCGGATATGATAATATCCCTACAACACTTCCTAAGGGTTCTACAACTATGGGTAAGATTACATTTGAAAGAAGCATAGAAGATGTTGCAGGTGAAGTGGCACAGTTTACAGGCTTTTCACAGGCTATGACATATTCTTTCGAGAGTCCTAAGGTATTTGACAAGCTTAAGCTTGCAGAGGATTCAGAGTATAGAAAGGCAGTTGTGATATCTAATCCATTAGGAGAGGATTTCTCTATCATGAGAACAATTCCAGTTAATGGTATGCTTTCATCACTTTCAACTAACTTTAACAGACGTAACAAGAATGTTAAGTTATATGAGTTAGCTAAGGTGTATATTGCTTCTGATGACAAGAACGAGCTTCCAGACGAAAGAGTTATGTTTACACTTGGTGCTTTTGGAGAAGTAGATTTCTTCTCTATGAAGGGTGTTGTAGAAGAATTTCTTGAAAGAATCGGCATGAAGAATAAGCCAGAATATGATCCTGCAGCAGGAATTTCGTTCCTTCACCCAGGTCGTCAGGCAGATATCATATATGATGGTACTAAGATAGGTTATATTGGCGAGTTACATCCAGATGTAGCAGATAACTATGCTTTAGGAGAAAGAACATATCTTGTTGTTATTGATCTTGCAACAGTAACAGGAATGGCCAGCTTTGACAGAAAGTTTAAGGGTATAGCAAAGTTCCCAGCAGTAACAAGAGATATTAGTATGGTTATGCCTAAGTCAGTGCTTGTTGGAAACGTAGAAAAGATTATTGAAAAACGTGCGGGTAAGATACTTGAAAGCTATAAGCTGTTTGATATATACGAAGGTGCCCAGATTAAGGATGGCTATAAGTCAGTAGCATACTCAATCTCATTCAGGGCAAAGGACAGAACACTTGAGGATAAAGATATCTCCCCTGTTATGGAAAAGATATATAAAGATTTAAGCGATGCAGGCATAGAACTCCGTATGTAAAAGGCGAACGAAATTAGAGGAATATTATGGATTTACATGATTTTTATTATGATCTGCCAGAGGAACTGATAGCTCAGGATCCTCTTTCAGATCGTTCAAGTTCAAGGCTGATGGTGCTTGATAAAAACACAGGGGCTATTGAACACAGGATATTCAGGGATATAACAGAATACCTTAAGCCAGGTGACTGCCTTGTTATCAATGATACTAAGGTTATACCAGCCAGACTTATCGGAGAAAAGGAAGGAACAGGTGCTGCCATAGAAGTGCTTTTGCTTAAAAGACTTGAAGACAGGCAGGATACATGGGAGGTTCTTGTTAAGCCAGGTAAAAAGTGTAAGGTAGGAGCTAAGATAGTATTTGGTGGTGGAAAGCTTAAGGGCGAAATCATAGATATAGTAGAGGAAGGAAACAGACTTATACAGTTTACATATGATGGTATATTTGAAGAGATACTTGATGAACTTGGACAGATGCCACTTCCTCCTTATATAACACATAAGCTTCAGGATAAAAACAGATATCAGACAGTGTATGCAAAGCATGAAGGTTCAGCAGCAGCACCTACAGCAGGTCTTCATTTTACGAAAGAACTGCTTAAACAGATAGAAGATATGGGTGTTAAGATTGCAAGAGTCACTCTTCATGTTGGACTTGGAACATTCAGACCTGTTAAGGTTGAGAATATCCTGGATCATCATATGCATTCTGAATTCTATCAGGTAGACAGGGAAGCCGCAGATATTATAAACAAAACAAAGGCTGACGGAGGAAGAGTTATCGCAGTAGGTACAACAAGTACAAGAACTCTTGAATCAGTAGCTGATGAGAATGGACATATACCAGTTAAGAGTGGCTGGACTGAGATATTCATATATCCAGGTTATAAGTTTAAGGCTATAGATTGTCTTATAACGAATTTTCATCTTCCAGAATCAACACTTGTAATGCTTGTATCAGCACTTGCTGGCAGGGAGAATGTACTTCATGCATACGAAGTGGCTGTTGAAGAAAAATACAGATTCTTCAGCTTTGGTGATGCTATGTTTATAAAATGATGAGATTATAATACGTAAAAAACATAAATCTAATCATAAAAAAACATAAAACTAATCATATAACTTTGACATACAACTATTAATGTGGTAGTATGTCAAGTTATTGGATTTATAGAAATGACGGAATATATGGTAAAACATATATTAAATAAGTTTGTATGAGTAGCACAGATGATCGCGGCTGTGGTGTAAGAACACAGGTGAGGAAAGTCCGGGCTTCATAAGGGCAGGGTGCCGGATAACGTCCGGTGGAGGTGACTCCAAGGCTAGTGCAACAGAAATATACCGCCAGGCAGGAGGTTTTATTAATGTTTTTACATTGGTAGCTTCCGTTGTTCAACAATAGCAGCTAGCTGCTATTGTTATAGACTTAACACATTAGTGTTAAGTCTATTGGTAAGGGTGGAAAGGCAGAGTAAGAGACTACCGCAGTACTGGTAACAGTGCTGGCTATGTAAACCCCATCCGAAGCAAGACCAAACATAAAGCTATACGGCTGCCCGTCGTGCTTTTAGGTAGGTCGCTTGAGCTTACTGGTAACAGTAAGACTAGATAGATGATCATCATCAGCCGTTACTGGCTGAACATAACCCGGCTTATAGTGCTGCTCATATTTTTTGTCCTGAGTAGGTTTGACAGGGGTTTTATAAAAGATATGAAAAAGAATAAGGATACAGAGTGGAACGAAAGAAGATTAAGAATTATAAGAGATGCACTGTTTGTTGTTATTCCATTGATTCTTATAGTTTTCATCTTCTTAACGTACATAAAAGATATTAAAACAATTATAAATGAAGTAGATACACTAAGATATGAAATGGATAGTGTATTAACCAGTATTAAATCTAATGATTCAGGAATTGATGGAAGAAGCTGTTGACCATATAGATGAATCATCTAAGCATATGCAGTATCTACTTTCAGAAAAAAAAAAGTGGAAGCTTTTGTCACACATTCCATATATAAAAAAATACATAAGGTCAGCTGATACACTTGTGGATGTTATTGTTAATGCATCAGATGATGTGTTAAAACCAGGCGTTGAAGTTATGAAGCAATATCCGCTTTCGCAGTTGAAATCAGGAGATGGTTTCAGGGTGGATACTATCAATGCATATCTGGATTATCTTGAGAAAATAGAGCCAGAGATAGAAGATATGACATCAAGTATAAGCCATGTAAATGTTACATTCAGCAAGTCAGAAAATATATCAAAATATGTTGATAAGTTAAACAGTCTTACTGCTTCGTACAAGGAGAATGGTAAATATATACAGCTTTTCAGGGAATTTCTCGGTGATGGAAGCGACAGGATGTACCTTGTTGCTGCACAGAATTCTTCTGAGATCAGGGCATCAGGTGGATTCCCGGGTTCAGTTGGAACTATAAGGATAGAAAATGGAGTGATGTCTATAGCGATTTTCAGACTGTATACAAGGTGTTATCAGAAAGAGTGCCAGAAAGTGTGCAGGTTACAGAGCATGAAAAGACTATATTCAGCAGTTGGATGAGGCTGTCGAGGGATGTCTGTTATAATCCGGATTTGAAAGAGTTGGCAGTATATGGGCACACTCATATGAAAGCAGAAATGGCATACATGTAGATGGAGTAATCTCATTGACACCGGTTATCATACAGAAAGTACTTAAATGTACTGGTGGGGTAACTTTGTCAGATGGTACAGAACTAAATGGTGATAATGCTACTAAGGTTTTACAGAAGGAGCTTTATTATAAGTATCTTAGCAACAGAACTGATACTAACATGAGTAATGCAAATGATTATGTTGATGCTTTGTTTGCGGAAACGGCTAAGCTTGTTATGAGTAAGTTTGTATCAGAATTTGATTATAAAATGATATCACAATATGCACAGATATTCACAGATGGTGGAAAAGACCGTACTATTCTTATGTGGATGGAGGATGAAAAAGCACAGACATATGTCAGGGAGGCCGGCTGTTCAGGAGGGCTTAACCATGATAAAGAACATCCACAGGCAGGAGTATACTTCAGTTGTTCATATGCTAGTAAAATGGGATGGTTCATCAATCTTGATACACAGATAGGAGATTCTGTGGTTAATACAGATGGAAGCAGAACATATGATATGACAGTTGTTATGAGCAACGCTATAGTAAAAGATGATATATATAAAGCAGGAGAATATATACTTGGTGCACAGAATGGTGGAATAAAAGGCTTTATTCATCTGTTTGCTCCTGAAGGTGGAACAATAAGCGATATAACAACTAGTAATTCCATGAAGATGGTACTTGATGAGTATGAAGGTCTGCAGCTTGCTTATAACCTTGATTTTGTTGTTTATGCTGATAAACCTATAACTATAAAGTATAAGGTTACAACAGCTCCCGGGGTGGATGAACCATTAACAGTAAGTAAAACACCTACATTACAGGAATATAGATGATATGATTGCTTATGATTGTGAAGCTGCATATTGTTGTAAGCACTTATACTAAAAACAGGATGTTGTAGAAGAATTCAAGTTTCTTCACAACATCCTGTTTTTACATTTGGAATATTATATTAAATACGTTGTATTATTTACCTGTATATTTCTCTTCACAGTACTTGCATCTGTATACCTGTTTTTCAGGGTCTGCAAGAATAAATACCTGATCAAGCTCCTGTTCTATAGAAGTGATGCATCTTGGATTCTTACATTTGATAACATTAGTAATCTGCTTAGGAAGGGAGAGCGTTTTCTTTTCAACGATTTCTCCATTCTTTATAATACTTACAGTTATGTTGTGATCGATGAATCCAATAGCATCAAGGTCTACAAGATCAAGACCGCCTTCTATCTTGATGATATCCTTTCTTCCCATTTTGCTGCTTCTGGCATTCTTTATGATAGCAACCTGACAGTCAAGTTTTCCAAGACCGAGGTTGTTATATATATCCATAGCCTTTCCTGCTCGATATGATCCAATACAAAACCTTCATTAAGCTGACCTACATTTAACATATTAATCTGCTGCTAAGGAACATATACCGATATGTATATATCCACATAGCTTTTCCTTTCATTAATTCTTAAAATTATATTTATTTGTTATTTGCCTGTTATTGGTTTATCATTTGTCTGTTCTTTAGTTAAGACCAAGAAGTGTCATTATAAGTGCCATACGTACATATACACCATACTGTACCTGTTTAAAGTAAGCTGCCCTTGGATCATCATCCACTTCGACAGATATCTCATTAACACGTGGCAGAGGATGAAGAACATACATATTATCCTTGGCAAGAGCATCTTGGCTGTATCTAATACATAGAAATCCTTCATACGAAGATATTCATCCTCAGAGAAGAAACGTTCTCTCTGGACACGTGTCATATATAGGATATCAAGCTGTGGTATAGCCTCTTCAAGGCTTTCAACTTCTATGAATTCTGCGTTGTTAGCAGACAGTACATCATCTCTGATATAATCAGGGATTCTTAGCTCTTTAGGAGAGATAAGTACGAATCTTACGTTGCTATATCTTACAAGAGAGTTGATAAGAGAGTGAACAGTTCTGCCAAACTTTAAATCACCACATAAACCGATAGTGAAGTTATCAAGAGAGCCTCTTAATTCTCTTATAGTCATAAGGTCTGTAAGTGTCTGTGTTGGGTGCTGATGTCCGCCATCACCTGCGTTTATAACAGGTATAGAAGACTTGCTTGCTGCAACCATAGGTGCGCCTTCCTTAGGATGTCGCATAGCACATATATCAGCATAGCAGGATATAACCCTGATTGTATCTGACACACTCTCGCCCTTAGAAGCTGAACTTGAGTTAGCAGAAGAAAAACCTAATACAGAACCCCCAAGGTTAAGCATTGCTGACTCAAAACTAAGACGGGTTCTAGTACTAGGTTCATAGAATAAAGTTGCTAATTTCTTTCCATCACATACGTGACTGTATTTCTTAGGATCCTTTGAAATGTCTCTGGCAAGATCAAGAAGATCTGTTAACTCGCTGACACTTAAATCCAGTGGACTAAGTAAATGTTTCATCAATTGTTCCTCCGTGTGCTGTTGTTATGTTTAGCGTTATCTGACTTCATAATAAGAAAAGTGATTAAAAATAATCATCATACTGATAGTCAGTAACATTTACATATATATTACTATTATTTAACATAATTCTCAATTGTTATTTTGAAAAAAATGTGATAAAATTGTAAACATTATTAATTAAGTATAATAACCAGTATAATCAGATAGAATTAAAGATAGATATAATCTTATTATATGGGTTTAACATAGGAATGGAGGAGTAGTTTCATATGTCAAAGATAATATTAACAGGAGACAGACCAACAGGCAAGCTTCATCTTGGCCATTATGTGGGTTCATTAAAGAGAAGGGTTGAACTTCAGAATTCAGGAGAATTCGAGAAGATATTCATAATGATAGCTGATGCGCAGGCTCTTACAGATAATGCAGATAATCCTGAAAAGGTTCGTCAGAATATAATAGAGGTAGCACTTGATTATCTTTCAGTAGGTATTGATCCAGCTAAGTCTAATATATTCATACAGTCACAGATTTCACAGCTTACAGAGCTTACATTCTATTATATGAATCTTGTTACAGTATCAAGACTTCAGAGAAATCCAACAGTTAAATCAGAGATTCAGATGCGTAACTTTGAGGCAAGTATTCCAGTTGGATTCTTCTGTTATCCTATAAGCCAGGCTGCAGATATAACAGCCTTTAAGGCAACTACAGTTCCAGTAGGTGAAGATCAGGAACCTATGATAGAACAGACAAGGGAGATAGTAAGAAGTTTAATTCAGTATATGGTGAGACGTTAGTTGAGCCTGAGATTCTTCTTCCACAGAACCAGGCATGTTTAAGGCTTCCAGGTACAGACGGAAAGGCAAAGATGAGTAAGTCACTTGGAAACTGTATATATCTGTCAGATAGTGCTGATGATGTGAAGAATAAGGTAAGAGGCATGTATACAGATCCAGACCATATTAAGGTTAGTGACCCAGGCAAGATAGAAGGCAACACAGTATTTACATATCTTGATGCTTTCTGTACAGATGAGGATTTTGCTTTATTCCTCCCAGAATACAATAATCTGGATGAACTTAAGGAACACTATAAGAGAGGTGGACTTGGTGATGTCAAGGTTAAGAAGCTTCTTACAGAGGTACTTAACAAGGAATTAGAGCCTATAAGAAACAGACGTCATGAGTACGAAAAGGATATACCAGAAGTATACCATATCTTACAGGAAGGCACTAAGAAAGCATATGAAGTGGCAGAACAGACACTTAACGAAGTGAAAGCTGCTATGAAAATAAACTACTTTGATGATGCTGAGCTTATTAAGCATCAGGCTGAAAAATATAACGGACAGTAGAATAAAACTTAGCCGGATGATACTAGGAATAGATGAAACCGAAAAAGAAGAATTAAAGAAAAAAATGTAAAAATTCTAATGTTATAAAAAAGAATAATTATAAAAAGCTACATCAAAGATATAGTATATCTGATGTAGCTTTTAGTTTAGTATGAACAATGTTTATAAATTAAATATGTTATAGTGATGAATAAAACCACATTACAGTTTCTTAATAACCATGTTATTAGGCGCGATATCTTGATTTCCTTGCCATTCATAACTATAAGACCTTTTTTATAATCTACTGTAAAGATAGTGATAGAGCTGCCCTCGTTATTCATAGACATGAGGTGCTTATTATCAGGAAAAAGACATACATATTTAGGATAATCGCCACTTACAGGAAGTGAGTTAAGAGTAACAATCTTCCTGACTTCTTATCAACGGAATATATTGTAGCAGTGTTATCGCCAGCATTAGAGCAGATAAGATTGCTGCCGTTATTGGCAAATATTATATCAGAGGCAGCACTATTTGACTTGTGGTCACGCCTTACAGTAAATATGTTCTGAATCATCTCAAAACGGGCTTTATCTGAATTCTTGTCATAAGAATACACATTGATATAATTCTTTAGTTCACACACAACATAAGCATATTTTCCATCTTCTGAGAATATCATCTTTCTAGGGGCTGATTCCTGTTGTGAACGGATTATATCAAACAGCTTGAGCTTGCCGGTTCTGTGGTTGAATTCATATAACTTAATCTGATCAATACCAAGATCACAAGCACATAAGAGCTCTTCATCAGGTGTGAAGCATGTGTTGCTTACGTGAGGGCGGAAATTACGTTCTGCAACGCTGCCCATGCCCTTGTGGAATACCTCGTCAGCAATACTGCCAACAGAGCCATCAGCATTTATGTGCATTACTGTAATCTTACCGTCATGATAACCAGATACTACAAGGAAATTGTTGGCCTTAGTAACTGATATATGACAACCTCTCATACCGTTTATAGATACGACATTCATAAGCTCAAGGCTTCCATCTTCGGTGATGGCATAGGCTGATACACCTGGTCGCATATGGCATATAGGAATCTTTTGTCATGTGAAAGAGTTATATAAGAAGGGTTATCAATAGGTACTTCGCAGCGTTCATATATACGTCCCTCCTCAACATCACAATCGTATATATGTATACCTTTACTGCTCTCATGGGTGTAACTTCCCACATAAGCAACGTAATTATCTTTCATAGTAACCTCCAATCATTATCGCAAGAACTAAAAATATATGTATATATTAGCATTTTTCTTTGTGTTTATCAAGGCAGACATTTACAAGTACGATATCTTTACCAATCGATTTTATACAATGAAATGGAATGACATACACGAACTCCCTTCCAAAGACACCACATAGCCTGGCAGGACCAGGAACTATGATTGAGTTGATGCAGCCGTTAGATGGCTCGAAATCTATGTCGATAACACATCCAAGAATCCGGGCAGTTCATTTTTCGTTGATGACCTGTTTGTTTTTTAAGATCATACATTTTTCATACAGATTTAAAAACTCCTTTCCTACGTTTTGGCTGCTGAAGGTGTTTTGTAACAGTCTCGGCTTTACATTTTTGTGTTCTTAGTATAAATAGTATGCTGATGCACGCATAAATGTGAAAACATAAGTGAATTATCAAAATATAAAGATAAAATGAATATATTGTGAAAGAAATAAAGTATATATTTACATAAAAGCTTTTTATGGTAGAATGATAATATAATTATGATGTCGGAGACAAAAACTCTGATACTAAAAAATATGGAGGATTTGATATATGTATTACTTTTATGATGCAACATATATACTTGTGCTTATAGGTGCAGTTATAAGTATCATAGCATCTATGAATGTTAAGTCAACATTTAGCAGATACAGTAGGAATAACTACAGAACGAATATGACAGGTGCACAAGCAGCAAGTGAAATACTAAGAGCAGCCGGGATAACAGATGTCAGGATAGAAAGAGTGAGCGGAAATCTAACAGACCATTACTCGCCTAAGGAAGGAGTGTTAAGGTTATCAGATAGCGTATATGATGTTAATACGGTGGCAGCTGTTGGTGTAGCTGCACATGAATGTGGACATGCGATGCAGTATGATCAGGATTATTTTCCTATTAAGATAAGATCAGTTGTTATTCCGCTTGCTAATATAGGTTCATCTTTATCATGGCCAGTCATATTGTTAGGACTTATATTCGGAGCAACCGGGCTTATGCAGATAGGTGTTCTGTTATTCTCGCTCGTTGTTATATTCCAGCTTCTTACACTTCCAGTAGAATTCGATGCCTCAGCAAGAGCACTTAGAACACTTCGCGACAGAAATATGCTTGCAGGGCGTGAACTTTCAGGTGCAAGGAATGTACTTACAGCAGCAGCACTCACTTATGTTGCAGCACTTGTTACATCTGTACTTCAGTTATTAAGACTTGTGCTTTTAACAAGAAGAAATGATTGATTGACGTGAGTGTATTTGGTTATGATGAAATGATCTTAATATCAGTTGTATAATTGTAAGATTAAAAAATAGTATAACAATAACACCATTTGCATAAGTACTGCTTGTGCAAGTGGTGTTATTGTTATATAAGGCTCTTGTGTTGAGTTGTTTATAATAGCATTTTATATCTTTTATCTGTGTTTAGTTTAATCCTGTTTCATTCATAGCAAAGATACTATATCTATTATTTTGTTAATATTTACGAATATTTCTAAAAATAATAAAATATGTTGACAAAATATATTTTAGATGATATTTTATAAATATAGTATACTATAAGAATAATAAAAGACAGCTTAAATATAGAAAATATTATGATTTCCATAA
>ENA-OQER01000805-OQER01000805.1-human-gut-metagenome-genome-assembly--contig:-NODE-805-length-16437-cov-2.625077_pt1 | contig 16437 bp, 34 predicted proteins | sample MGYA00242797_ERZ504639 | MGnify/ENA primary metagenome ERZ504639 (study PRJEB26092, sample SAMD00036306) | human gut metagenome | host: Homo sapiens | study: EMG produced TPA metagenomics assembly of...
TTATCCATGTAAAATTGAAAGTGCGTGATTTGCTGTCCGGTATCATTATGATGACGGCTCTTTATACGGTAAATCTCCGAATCGCAGGCAGGGCAAACCTGCCGATCTACAATAAAAGTACCATTTTCCAGAACGATCTGATAGATAAAATCATTCCAAAAAGCCTTTCTTCTTTTAAGGTAGTGATCATTGTTCTGATCATTACCCTGATCAGCAAATACATTCTGGACTGGTACCTGAGAACGAAATCCGGTATGCTGCTGCGAGCAGTCGGGGATAATGATCATATCATTACTTCCCTTGGTGTGAACAAAGGAAAGGTAAAGGTAGTCGGTCTTGCGATTTCAAACGGCCTGGTGGCATTAAGTGGCTGTGTGTTTGCACAGCAACAGCGATATTTCGATGTATCTATGGGAACTGGAACGATGGTCATCGGTCTTGCCAGTGTGATCATCGGAACCAGCCTTTTCCGTAAAGTAACGATTCTGCGTGTGACATCAAGCGTGGTAATCGGTTCGGTGATCTATAAAGCATGTGTGGCAATCGCCATTCGTTTTGGTTTTGAGTCCACGGACCTGAAATTTATCACAGCGGCATTGTTCCTGCTGATCCTGGTGCTTGGAATGGAACGAAACAGGAAGGTCAAGGTGAAAGTCGATGCTTGAACTCAGAGAAATTTATAAATACTATAATCCTGGCACAGTCAATGAAATGTGCCTGTTCAACAATTTTAATTTTAAAGTCGATGACGGTGAGTTTGTTGCGGTTGTCGGCAGCAACGGTTCCGGAAAAACTTCCATGCTGAATATTATCTGCGGGAGCATTCCGATTGATGAAGGAGCTGTCCTGATCAACGGCACCAATATCACAAATATGCCGGAATATAAACGCATGGGAAGAATCGGACGCGTTTCAGAATCCTTCCATGGGAACCTGCCCGTCCATGACGATCCTTGAAAATATGGCAATGGCAGAGAATAAAGGAAAAGCCTATAACCTTGGAAAGGGTGTCAATAAAAAAAGAGAAGAAGCTTACCGCGAGTTGCTCCGTCCGCTGAATCTCGGACTGGAAGATAAGCTTCATGTAAAAGTCGGAGCCCTGTCCGGAGGGCAGAGACAGGCAATGTCACTTCTGATGTCCACGATGACACCGTTGGATTTCCTGATCCTGGATGAGCACACGGCTGCACTGGATCCGAAGACTGCCGAGATCAATATGCATCTGACTGACCAGATCGTGCGTGAAAAGAAGCTCACATCCATCATGGTTACCCACAATCTTGCTATGCGATCGAATACGCACGCGTATTGTCATGATGCATCAGGGAAAAGTAATCCTTGACAAAAGGGCGAAGAGAAGAAAAATATGAATGTAGATGATGTGCTTGATCTGTTCAATGAGATTAGTATCGAGTGCGGCAACTAAGTGACAGGTAGAAACAGCACTTACAAGTTCTTCATCTGAACATAGATCCATACAGAAAACTACCACTTTTTTTGAAGTGGCAGTTTTTGGCGTATATCAGATGTGAGATGATTCCCGTCTATAGAAGTGGGCGTCTTCTCCGACTAAGATAAATTTATGTATGATAAGAAACAAGGAGACAATATGAGATACCATAATATAACAAAGGACGATATGTTAAACGGAGACGGATTGCGTGTTGTACTCTGGGTTTCCGGCTGCAATCACTGCTGTGAGGAATGTCAGAATCCGATCACCTGGGATCCAAATGGCGGCATTCCGTTTAATCAGGAAGCAAAGGAGGAACTGTTTAAGGAACTGGGCAAAAGCTATGTCTCCGGTATTACCTTAAGCGGCGGAGATCCGCTTCATCCGGCAAACCGTCTGGATATCCGTGCACTGGTGCATGAGATCAGAGAAAAATTTCCAACGAAAACAATCTGGCTGTACACCGGATATCTGTGGGAACAGATCAGCCATTTTGAAGTGATGCAGTATGTGGATGTCTGTGTAGACGGCGAATATGAGAAAGACAAACGCAATGTGCAGCTTCATTGGAAAGGCAGCAGCAATCAGCGGGTAATCGATGTGCCAAAATCACTGGAAACAGGAAAAGTCTGTCTGTACTGCGAATAGTATGGACAGTATCCATGTTCAAAAAAAGAACCTGAGACAATAAGGGATACCTGTACAACCGTGTCCTATGACACAGAAAATGGAGAAAAGCATGAAAAGAATAGCAAAATTTCATAAAGTAAGTTTTGAACAGTTTAAAGAAGGATGGATGGGAGAGTTCCCTCAGACTACAGAAGCAGAACTGCAGAAAATTTACGAAGATATCAAACTGCCAAAACGTGCAACCGCAGGATCTGCAGGCTACGATTTTTATACACCGGAAACCTTTAGCCTGAAATCCGGCGAAACTATCAAAATCCCGACCGGGATCTGCGTTGAGATGGAAGAAGGATGGGTGCTGAAGTTATACCCTCGCAGCGGCCTGGGATTCAAATACCGCCTGCAGCTGGACAACAGTGTCGGAATCATAGACAGCGATTATTTCTATTCCGATAACGAAGGTCATATGTTTGCAAAGATCACAAACGATGCCAAACAAGAGAAGACACTGACCGTAGAAAAAGGTCAGGGATTTATGCAGGGGATTTTTGTAGAGTATGGGATTACCGTGGATGACGATGCAACGGCAGTCAGAAACGAGGATTCGGGTCTACCACAAATAAAATTGACCGAGCTCTTTAGAGCGAGGGATGCTTCTGTCCGAAGGGCAAGAAGATGGGCGTTAGAAAAACTTAGATATAAAATAAGACGCATGATGATTCGAAAACAATCTCCTGACACGCATCGTTTCCTGTTCGGTTCGCTCGTGTGTTAGCCGCCCTTCGCCTAAACTCGCCTCTTCGAGGCTCAGACAGCGGCTCTCTGGGGCGGCAGCATCGCAAACCTCACGACGGAAGCCTTGCTACCGTCAGAGCGATTTGTTTTCGAATTCATCATGGCTGTATTATTTTACGCACCATGTTTTACAATGCACCTCGTCTGCACATTACTAAAAGCTCCTGGCCTGACCGCTGCCTCTTAAGCAGAGGGCATCTTCCAGCCACAAATATTTGCCAGAGCAACTTTTCGCTTCCACAAATGTAGGCCTGCCTGGCAGATAGTGTAGATGGTATTTTTCTTTCGGTGCAATAAAAAAGAGAAGTGTAAGTATGCCAGACATCAAAAAGACAGAGGCATAGTGACGGTAGCAAGTTTCCGTTACTCTATCTCTGTCTTTTTCTGTTCTGTGTTTTGAAATTTGGCCTGAAGGACTGTTCCGCTTAAGCGACCCCCGGCAAGCCAGGAGCTTTTAGTAATGTGCAAAATGAACAATTCCAGAGAAGGTACTCGAACATGGCCGGTACTTAGCAACCGTATTTTGGTTGCTTACGTACCGCTGCCAATGTGAGGTAGCGAGAGCGTGCCTTCGGAGAATTCGTTCATTTGCACATTCTAAAACCTCCGCAAAATTTTTATTTATCTCTCCAGATAATACGTCCTTTTGACAGGTCATACGGAGACATTTCTACTGTTACTTTGTCACCCGGAAGGATACGGATAAAGTTCATTCTCAGCTTACCGCTGATATGAGCCAGTACCACATGTTTGTTTTCCAGTTCTACACGGAACATTGCATTTGGCAGTTTCTCCAGTACTGTTCCTTCCACCTCAATTACATCTGCTTTCGACATCGTGAACCTCCTTCATTTTATAATCTTTCAGAATTGATCTGATTTTCTCATCTCTCAATGCTTCTCCATTCCAGTTTGCCAGTGCTTCCGGAATTTTGTGAATAATCTGGATATGTTTCTTATTCTTTTTCTTTGGACTGTCAAACTTTCTCAGTCGCCCATCACAGAGGTAAACAAAATCTCCTTCTGTCCGGCAGACCAGATACAAAGTTTTCGCATCATGTCCGGCCTTTGAGCGGGCAAGCATCCCGCACATTATCTGTTCCATGATTTCTCCTTACTCTCTGTATAAGGTCAGGATTTCCGGCTCACCGTCGGTAATCAGGATCGTGTTCTCATAATGTGCTGAATACTGACCGTCTTCTGTTGCAACTGTCCAGTCATCGTCTTTCCAGTAGACATCTTTTCGTCCCATGTTGATCATTGGCTCTACTGCCAGTGTCATACCTGGAACCAGTTTGATTCCGCGTCTCTTCTGTCTGAAGTTTGGAATTTCCGGATCTTCATGCAGGTTGCGTCCGATTCCGTGTCCGCAAAGCTCTTCTACAACTCCGTAACCAAAGCTTTCTGCATAATCTCCGATTGCAGCTCCGATCTCATTTAAATGATGACCGGCTTTTGCGTATTTGATTCCTTCAAAGAAACTCTGTTTTGTCACATCCATCAGCTTCTGTGCTTCCGGTGATACCTTGCCGACTGCGTGGGTTCTGGCTGCATCGGAATGAAATCCTTTGTAGATCAGACCTGCATCCAGACTTACGATATCGCCTTCCTGCAGAATACGATGTTTGCTTGGAATACCATGCACTACTTCATCGTTTACAGAAACGCAGATAGAAGCAGGATAGCCATTATAATGAAGAAGTTTGGAATACCGCCAAGGCTTCTGATCAGTTTTTCGCCCAGTCGGTCAATATCCAAAGTAGAAATCCCCGGTCTGATTGCCTCTTCCAGTTCTTTATGAACAATGGAAAGTCTCCTGCAGGATTCTCTCATAAGTTCGATTTCGTGTGCAGATTTTATTGATACTGACATCTTTTTTACTCTCCTAACACCTTAACAATTGCCTGGAATACATCTTCCATATCAACTGTGCCGTCAACTTCACGCAGTGCTCCGGCCTTCTTATAGTAATCAATCAATGGCTGAGTCTGTTCATGGTATACATCCAGACGTTTCTTAACGGTTTCCGGTTTGTCATCATCACGCAGAATCAGTTTTTCGCCGCAGGAATCGCAGGTATCTTCCAGCTTCGGTGCGTTAAATACTACATGATAAGTAGCTCCGCAGCCAACGCATGCTCTTCTGCCGCCCATACGGTTAATGATGTTGTCATCCGGTACTTCAACGTTGATCGCATAGTCAATTTTGTCGTTCAGTTTCGCAAGTGCTGCATCCAGTGCTTCTGCCTGAGGAATGGTTCTCGGGAATCCGTCCAGTACATAACCTTTTGCACAGTCTGCCTGCTGAACTCTGTCCACTACCAGATCCACTACCAGTTCATCCGGAACAAGCAGTCCCTGATCCATATAAGTTTTCGCTTTCTTTCCAAGCTCTGTACCGTTTTTGATATTGGCACGGAAATATCTCCTGTAGAGATGTGCGGAATCTCATATTTTGCCGCGATCTTTTTTGCCTGTGTTCCTTTTCCTGCACCAGGTGCACCTAACATAATGATTTTCATAGTAAAATACCCCCATTTCGCTTTTTATGTAAATGCTGTTTTAAGCAACATTTTTAATTTTTCCCATAACGCAGTTTAGTGCGCAATCTCATCTGTCAAGATCTTAACGATCTGGCAGATGAGACGCACACTTTTATTCACTCAAGAATCCTCGATAATTGCGTACAAGCATCTGGACTCAATCTGCTTTAATGTTTCAAGCACAACGCCAACGATAATGATGATGGATGTTCCTCCGAAAGATACGGAAGCTCCAAAAGCACCATTGAATACGATTGGGATCGTGCAGACGATCAGAAGTCCAATAGCTCCAATAAAGATAATATAGTTCAGGATCTTCTCCAGATAATCCTGAGTCGGTTTACCCGGACGAATACCCGGGATAAATCCACCCTGTTTTTTCATATTGTCTGCTACTTCAATCGGGTTGAAGGTGATAGAAGTATAGAAATATGCGAAGAATACGATCATAACCGCATACAGGACAAATCCCAGTGTATAAACTGGATTTGACAGGCTAAACCAGTTCTGCTGCTTAATCCTTTCAAAATCTTGGATCCGATACCATTTCCGTTTCCTCTTCCCATGAATGCCGCAATGATAGATGGCATGGACATCAGAGAAGAAGCAAAGATAACAGGAATAACACCTGCTGTATTTACTTTCAGAGGAATGCTGGATGACTGACCGCCAACCATTTTTCTTCCCTGCATTTTCTTTGCGTACTGAACCGGAATATTTCTTGTTGCACCGTTCAGCAGGATAACCAGCAATACGGTAACAACGATAACTGCAAGAATGATCACAGCTGCAAGAGCACCTTTGGCAACCGTCTGCGGTTTTACAAATGTCTCATACAGTGTTGTGATGTCGCTCGGAACACGGGACAGAATGTTGATCATCAGGACGATAGAAATACCATTTCCAACGCCTTTTTCTGTAATTCTCTCACCAACCCACATCAGGAATGCGGAACCTGCAGTCAGAGATACAACAACTGTGATAACGTTCATGGCTGTCATATCCGGAATAAGTCCCTGACGGCCAAATCCGATAACCATGGCGATACTTTCCAGCAGAGCCAGACCTACGGTCACATAACGTGTGATAGCTGTCAGTTTTTTTCTTCCCTCTTCGCCATCCTTCTGCATCTCTTCCAGTTTCGGGATTGCGATCGTCAGAAGTTCAATAATGATGGATGACGTAATGTAAGGGGTAATATTCAATGCAAAAATTGACATCTCTTCAAAAGATCCACCGGTAAATGCATCAAAGAAGTTGAATGCATCTCCCACCTGCTGTGAGAACCAGTTTGCAAAGTAAGATCTGTCAACGCCAGGTATTGGCAGCTGGGAACCCAGCCTTACCACTACCAGCATTAAAAAGGTGTAAAAGATTTTTGAACGAATATCTTTTACCTTAAATGCATTACGCAATGTTTGAAACATTAGATCACCTCTGCTTTTCCACCGAGTGCTTCTATCTTAGCTTTTGCGCCTTCGCTGAAAGCGTTTACTTTAACAGTAAGCTTTTTGGTCAGTTCTCCGTTTCCTAAGATTTTAACGCCGTCTTTTGCGTCTTTGATCACACCGGCTTCAATCAGAGTTGCAATGGTAACTTCTGTATCATTGTCAAATCTCTCTAATGCACTTACGTTTACAGCTTCGATATCCTTGGAGTTTCTGTTAGTGAAACCTCTCTTCGGGATACGTCTGTACAGCGGCATCTGTCCACCTTCAAATCCTACTCTTGGTGCACCAGAACGTGCCTTCTGACCTTTGTGGCTTTACCAGCTGTTTTTCCGTTTCCTGAACCATGTCCACGTCCACGACGGAAATTATCGTTATGTGTAGAACCTGCAGCAGGCTTTAAATTAGATAAATCCATTTCGACACCTCCTATATTGATTTACGCTTCTTCTACCTTTACCAGATGCTGAACCTGCTTTACCATACCCAGTGTTGCAGCATTGTTCGGCAGTTCAACTGTCTTGTTCAGTTTTCTAAGTCCCAGAGCCTCAACCGTTGCACGATGCTTCGGTTTTGCGGAAATCGGGGATTTTACTAAAGTAACTTTTAATGTATCTGCCATTTTTCAAATCCTCCTTATGCCAGAATTTCGTCAACAGATTTGCCGCGAAGTCTTGCTACTTCTTCCGGACTCTTCAGGCTCTTCAGAGCTTCCATTGTAGCCAGACTACGTTCTGTTTGTTGTTAGATCCCAGAGATTTTGTACGGATGTTTTTGATACCAGCCATTTCCAGTACGTTACGTGCCGGACCACCGGCGATAACTCCGGTACCTTCCGGGGATCTCTTCAGCAGTACGGAAGCACCGCCGAATTTTCCTGTATAATCATGTGGAATACTTGCATTTTCATCCAGGTCAACTTTGATCAGTTTCTTTGCTGCATCTTCTTTTCCTTTGCGGATCGCTTCCGGAATTTCAGCTGCTTTACCCAGACCTGCTCCAACGTGTCCATTGCCGTCACCTACAACTACTAAAGCTGTGAAACGCATGTTACGTCCGCCCTTAACAACTTTTGTAACTCGTTTAATAGATACAACTTTTTCGTTCAGCTCTAACTGACTGGCATCGATAAGTGTATGTTTCATCGTTCTTCCTCCTTGTCCTAGAATTCAAGACCAGCTTCTCTAGCTGCATCTGCTAATGCTTTGACTTTACCCTGATAAATGAAGCCGCCTCTATCGAAGACAACAGTGGTGATGCCCTTCTCTAAAGCTTTCTTTGCAATTACTGTTCCCAGATATGCTGCAGCATCAACGTTATTGGTTTTTTCCAGCTCTGCCTTTACATCTTTCTGCAGTGTGCAGGCAGATACAAGAGTGTTTCCAACTGTATCGTCAATAATCTGAGCATACATATGATTATTACTTCTGAACACAGCCAGACGTGGTCTTTCAGCTGTACCACTGAAACGGTTACGCTGTCTTCTGTGCTTTTTCTCACGAATTTTTGTTCTTGATTCTTTGCTAACCATTTTCACACTCTCCTTAATTATTTCTTACCAGTCTTACCAACTTTACGTCTGATTACTTCATCAGCATACTTAATACCTTTACCCTTGTAAGGTTCCGGTGCTCTCTTTTCTCTGATTTCAGCTGCGTACTGGCCAACTTTTTCTTTGCTGATACCTTTAACAACAATCTTGTTTCCGTCAACTGTTGTCTCAAGTCCTTCCGGATCTTCCATCTCTACCGGATGAGAATATCCAAGGGACAGTACCAGTTTTTACCCTGTTTCTGAGCTCTGTAACCAACACCGTTAACTTCCAGAACTTTTTCATAGCCTTCGCTTACACCAACTACCATGTTGTGGATCAGTGTTCTTGTCAGACCATGCAGGGATTTCATCTTCTTTAAATCGTTCGGTCTTGTAACAACTACGTGACCATCTTCGATCTTGATTTCCATTTCAACAGGTAACTCTCTTACCAGAGTTCCTTTTGCACCTTTAACTGTAACTTTATTGCCTTCTGCAATATCAACTGTTACACCAGCCGGGATAGCTACCGGCATTCTTCCGATACGTGACATGTATCTTTCCTCCTTACTTAAATTTTCGGAAAGGATCCTGTGTCCTCTCTGTTTCAGTAAATTACTGCAAATAAGTTGCTTTCGCTAAGCGGAATCTTCCCTCAACTAAACTCGTACTGCACCTTTCGGTTTGCACTCATTAAGTTGCTTTCGGCCTACCAAACGAATGCCAGAACTTCTCCACCTACCTGAAGTTTACGAGCTTCTTTGTCAGTGATAACGCCCTGGTTTGTAGACAGGATTGCAATACCCAGTCCGCCCAGTACTCTTGGCAGTTCATCCTTACCTGCGTATACACGAAGACCAGGTTTGGAGATTCTCTTGATACCTGTGATAACTTTTTCGTTTTTGTCAACACCATATTTCAGTTCAATATGGATTGTTTTGAAGATACCATCTTCTACCAGATCGTATTTTTTAATGTATCCTTCGTCTACCAGAATGTTTGCGATAGCAATTTTCATTTTGGAAGCCGGTACATCTACTGTGTCATGTTTAGCAGTGTTTGCGTTACGAATTCTTGTAAGCATATCTGCGATTGGATCGCTCATTGTCATGTAAGTTTCCTCCTCTTCTCAGACTTTACATGTATTTTTATACGGTACACACTGTCAGTATACCGCATCACCGCCGGAATAACAAGCACATTACATGCCTGAATTCCCTTTGCCGGTGAATCTTTTTGGTATATCCTACAGTTTATTGATTCCTGCGTAAGCTGCAGGGCATTATTTATCTTACCAGCTTGCTTTTTTAACGCCTGGGATCTCTCCCTTGTAAGCCAGTTCACGGAAGCAGATTCTGCAGATTCCGTATTTTCTTAAGTATGCGTGTGGACGACCACAAATTCTGCAACGGTTATATTCTCTTGTGGAGAATTTCTGTTTACGCTGCTGTTTGATTTTCATTGCTGTCTTAGCCATGAATTTTCCCTCCTAACTATTTTGCAAACGGCATGTTGAACTGAGTTAATAATTCGCGAGCTTCTTCATCTGTCTTGGCAGTTGTTACGAAAATAACATCCATACCTCTTACCTTATCGACCTTATCATACTCGATTTCAGGGAAAATTAACTGTTCTTTGATACCCAGAGCATAGTTACCTCTGCCGTCAAATGCATTAGGATTTACACCTCTGAAGTCACGTACTCGTGGCAGTGACAGGTTGATGAGGCGGTCTACGAACTCATACATTTTTTCGCCGCGCAGTGTTACTTTGCATCCGATTGGCATGCCTTCACGGATTTTAAAGTTAGCAACGGAGTTTTTAGCTCTTGTCAGAACTGCTTTCTGACCAGTAATGGTTTCCATATCTTTTACAGCTGCTTCCAGAAGTTTAGCGTTTTCTTTTGCTTCGCCAACACCCATGTTGATAACAACTTTGTCAAGCTTCGGAACTTCCATGATGTTCTTGTATCCGAATTTTTTCATTAATGCGTCTACGATCTCGTTCTGGTATTTCTCTTTCAGTCTACTCAACTTTTGCGACCTCCTCTCTCAATTAATCAATTACGTCGCCAGTTTTCTTGGCAAAACGAACTTTTTTGTCTCCGTCCATCTTGAATCCGATTCTTGTCGGCTGACCTTTGTGCAGGTACATTACGTTTGAAACTGCGATATAAGCTTCTGTTTCAACGATTCCGCCCTGCTGGTTAGCTGCTGACGGTTTTGTGTGCTTTGTAACCATGTTTACACCTTCAACCAGAACTCTGTGGTTCTTTGTGTCAACTGCGATTACTTTGCCTTCTTTATCTTTATCTTTACCGGCGATTACTTTAACGGTATCACCTTTTTTAATTTTATAAGCTGACATCTGGTACCTCCTTATAATACTTCCGGAGCCAGTGAAACAATTTTCATAAACTGTTTTTCACGAAGCTCTCTGGCTACTGGTCCAAAAATACGGGTTCCTCTTGGAGTTTTGTCATCTTTAATAATAACTGCAGCGTTCTCATCGAATCTGATGTAGGAACCATCCTTACGGCGTGTTTCTCTAACTGTACGAACAACTACTGCTTTTACAACATCACCTTTTTTAACAACACCGCCTGGTGTTGCATCTTTAACCGTAGCTACGATTACATCACCAATGCTTGCATATCTTCTGGTAGATCCGCCCATAACTCTGATACACAGAATCTCTTTTGCACCAGTGTTATCAGCCACCTTCAGTCTACTTTCCTGCTGGATCATGCTGATATACCTCCTATATACTATTTCACTTTTTCGACGATTTCAACAAGTCTCCATCTCTTGTCCTTGGACAGCGGTCTTGTTTCCATAACCTTTACTGTATCACCAATGCTGCACTCGTTGTTTTCATCATGTGCTTTTAATTTATATGTGTCTTTCACGATCTTTTTGTAAAGCGGATGTTTTACATGCTCTTCGATAGCAACTACGATTGTTTTATCCATCTTATTGCTTACGACCTTGCCGACACGAGTTTTTCTAAGATTTCTTTCCATCTTTAACCATTGCTCCTTTCTAGCAGAATGTTACCGTTGATTATTCAGCTTTCTCTGTAATAACGGACTGGATTCTTGCAATGTTTCTGCGAACTTCTTTGATTCTGCTTGTATTGTCCAACTGATTTGTTGCGTTCTGGAATCTCAGGTTGAAGAGTTCCTTTTTAGCAGCTACTAATTCTTCATTCAATTCTGCAGCTGATTTCGTTCTTAAATCTTCTACATACTTATTAATTTTCACTGTTATCACCGCCTTCTAAATCTGCCTTGGCAACGATCTTACATCTGCAAGGTAATTTATGCATAGCAAGACGTAATGCTTCACGAGCAACTTCTTCCGGAACTCCTGCAAGTTCAAACATTACACGGCCCGGTTTAACTACTGCTACCCAGTATTCCAGAGTTCCTTTACCGGAACCCATACGGGTTTCAGCTGGTTTTGCAGTTACAGGTTTGTCTGGGAAAATTTTGATCCAAACTTTACCACCACGTTTGATGTAACGAGTCATAGCAACACGGGCTGCCTCGATCTGGTTGGATCTGATCCAGCATGGATCTAAAGCGACAAGACCATATTCACCATTTGTAATTTTATTTCCTCTAAAGCGCTTTGCCAGCCATGGAGCCACGGAACTGTTTACGACGCTTTACTCTTTTTGGCATTAACATTATTTATCGCTCCCTTCCTTATTGCCTTTCGTTGGAAGAACTTCGCCTTTGTAGATCCAAACTTTAACGCCAAGTTTGCCGTAAGTTGTATCTGCTTCAGCAAATCCATAGTCAATATCTGCTCTCAATGTCTGCAGTGGAATAGTACCTTCGCTGTAGAACTCTGTACGAGCCATATCAGCTCCGCCAAGACGGCCGGATACGGAAGTCTTGATACCCTTTGCTCCTGCTTTCATAGAACGTCCCATTGTAGATTTCATAGCACGTCTGAAGGAAACACGGTTTTCAAGCTGCAGAGCGATGTTCTCAGCTACCAGCTGTGCGTCTCTGTCCGGTCTCTTAACTTCTTTGATATCGATAATCAGCTTCTTAGAAGTGAGTTTCTGAGCTTCTGCTTTTACTTTTTCGATTTCAGAGCCGCCTTTACCGATAACAACACCCGGTTTAGCAGTGTAAATGATAACTTTTACTCTGTCGGAAGCTCTCTCGATTTCGATTTTTGCAACTCCTGCGCTGTACAGTTTTTTCTTGAGGTATGTTCTGATCTTATGATCTTCTACCAGATAATCAGCGAAGTCAGCTTCAGCATACCATTTAGAATTCCAGTCTTTAATAACACCGACTCTCAGGCCGTGTGGATTAACTTTCTGTCCCATGCTTTACCTCCCTATTTCTCATTAAGCACGATGGTGATGTGGCTCATTCTCTTTTCGATTCTGTAAGCTCTGCCCTGTGCTCTTGGTCTGATTCTCTTCATTGTAGGTCCTTTATTTGCGTAACATTCCTCAACATAAAGGTTTTCAACACTCATACCGTTGTTGTTTTCAGCGTTTGCAATTGCTGATTTTAATAATTTTGCAATCAGCTCAGATGCATATCTTGGATTGTAAGTTACAATACCAAGTGCTGTCTGAACATCTTTGCCTCTAATAGCATCCAATACGAAGCATGCTTTCTGAACAGAGACTCTGGCGTAAGATAACTTAGCTGACGGTCTTGTGTCCTTCTGAGCATTTCTTTCTCTCTTTATCTGGGATCTATGTCCTTTAGCCATAGATATAACCTCCTTTTCGACTGATTATCCGATTCTAGCGAACGCCAGATTTTTTCTCGTCCTTACCATGTCCTCTGTAGGTTCTGGTTGCTACGAACTCTCCGAGTTTGTGTCCAACCATATCCTCTGTAACATATACAGGAACATGTTTTCTTCCGTCATGAACAGCAATTGTATGTCCTACGAACTGTGGAAAGATTGTAGAACGGCGTGACCAGGTTTTGATAACCTGTTTGCTGCCTGCTGCGTTCATGGCATCTACCTTTTTCAGTAAGCTTGCATCAGCAAATGGTCCTTTTTTCAGTGAACGTGCCATGGATTCAACCTCCTATATCCTATTTATTATTCAGCGCTTTTCCGTCTCTTCTTCTTACGATCAGCTTGTTAGACTGTTTGTTTTTCTTTCTTGTCTTCAAGCCAAGTGCAGGTTTGCCCCAAGGTGTGCATGGACCTGGACGACCGATACCGGTCTTACCTTCTCCACCTCCGTGTGGATGGTCATTCGGGTTCATTACGGAACCACGAACAGTAGGTCTGATACCCATGTGACGTTTTCTTCCGGCTTTACCGATGTTGATCAGGTTGTGTTCTCCGTTTCCAACTACACCGATGGTTGCACGGCAGTTGATCGGAACCATTCTCATTTCACCTGAAGGCAGACGCAGTGTTGCGTATTTTCCTTCTTTAGCCATAACCTGTGCGCCGTTTCCTGCGGAACGAACCAGCTGTCCGCCTTTTCCAGGATACAGTTCGATGTTGTGTACCATAGTACCAACCGGGATAGCAGACAGAGGCAGGCAGTTACCTGGTCTTACTTCTGCTTCAGCACCACTCATAACTTTCATGCCGACTTTCAGTCCGGCCGGTGCCAGGATGTATGCTTTTTCACCGTCTGCGTAGCAGATCAGTGCGATATTAGCTGTTCTGTTCGGATCGTATTCGATACCGATAACTTTTGCTGCGATTCCGTCTTTCTTTCTCTTGAAATCTACCAGTCTGTATTTTCTTCTATTTCCGCCTCCGCGGTGTCTTACTGTGATCTTACCCTGATTGTTACGTCCGGAGTTTTTGCTCAGAGATACTACCAAGCTTTTCTCAGGAGTCGTTTTTGTAATTTCAGAGAAATCAGATCCAGTCATCTGTCTTCTGGAAGGTGTATATGGGTTATATGTTTTAATTCCCATTGTTGTTTCTCCTTTCAACTATTTATTGTCACGCTTAGCCTGCGTATATCGTTTGATTAAGTCAGATCTTAGAGTCCCTGGAAGATTTCGATATCTTTGCTGTCCTCTGTCAGAGCAACGATTGCCTTTTTGCTCTTAGCTGTTTTTCCGACTGTCATACCACGTCTTCTCTTCTTGCCGTCGATGTTCATGGTATTTACGCTTTTTACTTTTGTTCCTTCGAACATTTTTTCAACAGCTTCTTTAATCTGAGTTTTTTGTTGCTTCCGGATGAACAAGGTGTATTTTTTTGTCGCCCATAGCGTTTCATGCTTTTTTTCTGTGATAACCGGCTTTAAGATCACATCATAGTACTGTACATTTGCCATTATGCGTACACCTCCTCGATTGTTTCTACAGCTGCTTTTGTAACTACAACGGTGTTGTGTTTCAGCAGATCAAATACGTTGATGGTATTTGTCAGAGCTGTCTGAACACCTTCGATATTTCTTGCAGACAGAACTACGTTCTGGTCGTTGTCATTCAGGATAACCAGTGCTTTGTCAGCTTTCAGGTTTGCCAGAACATTTTTCATAGCTTTTGTCTTGATCTCGTCAAATTTCAGTTCATCAACAACGATGAATTTGTTTTCCTGAACTTTAGAAGTCAGAACAGATTTCAGAGCTGCTCTTTTTTCTTTTTTGTTCAGTCTGATTGTGTAATCACGTGGCACCGGAGCGAATACCATTCCGCCGCCTGTCCACTGCGGAGCTCTTGTTGAACCCTGTCTTGCATGACCGGTTCCTTTCTGTCTCCAAGGTTTTCTTCCGCCACCGGATACTTCAGAACGGGTTTTTGCTTTCTGTGTACCCTGACGTTTGTTTGCAAGCTGACTTACAACTGCCAGATGCACAAGGTGCTCATTTACTTTCGCACCGAAAATGGCATCGTTGAGCTCCATAGTGCCAACTTCATTGCCTTCCATATTAAAAACAGATACGTTTGCCATCTGTGTGTTCCTCCTTTCGAAAATGCTTACTTACCAGATTTTACAGTCTCTTTAATTGTCACTAAAGATTTTTTAGGTCCTGGTACTGCACCTTTAACCAAGAGAAGATTGTTCTCAACGTCACTTTTACGATTTCCAGGTTCTGATGGTGATTCTCTTATTTCCCATCTGTCCAGGCATTCCTTTTCCTTTAAATACACGGCTCGGATCGGAGCAGGCACCGTTTGAACCCTGATGACGATGGAATTTAGAACCATGAGCCATCGGTCCTCTGTGCTGACCATGTCTCTTGATCGCACCCTGGAATCCCTTACCTTTGGAAATTGCAGTAGCATCAATCTTATCACCAGCTGCAAAGATGTCAGCTTTGATCTCGTCTGCTACTTTGTAATCCTCAGCATTCTCAAATTTGAACTCTCTTACGAATCTCTTGCAGGATACACCAGCTTTGCTGAACTGACCTTTCATTGGTTTGTTTACAAGACTTTCTCTCTTGTCGCCAAAACCAACCTGTACTGCACTGTAACCGTCGTTTTCTACTGTTTTGATCTGTGTTACTACACAAGGACCTGCCTGCAGAACGGTTACCGGAGTAAGCACTCCGTCTTCATTGAAGATTTGAGTCATTCCGACTTTTTGTTGCTAAAATCGCTTTCTTCATTGATTTACCTCCTGTTTTTCTACAGCGGATTACACTGTGTTGTGCAATCATCCTAGTCAAACAATCGATATAAGTGGAACTTGCGTTACTTCTATATCAACCCTTTAGGATAATTTACGGAACAAATTCATTATTTGTTTTTCATTTTGATATCGATGTAAACACCAGCCGGCATTTCCAGTCTGGAGAGTGCATCAACTGTTTTCTGAGTCGGTGCTACGATATCAATCAGTCTTTTATGAGTTCTCTGCTCAAACTGTTCTCTGGAATCTTTGTATTTGTGTACGGCTCTCAGAATTGTCACTACTTCTTTCTTTGTTGGCAGTGGCACCGGTGATGATGCGGCAGCAGTAGCTGTCAATTATCTGTCCGATTATCTGAGCCGCTATTACGGAAAAAAGGTGATTATTCTTCTGGATGAGTATGATACTCCTTTGCAGGAATCGTATATTCATGGGTATT
>ENA-OQER01000808-OQER01000808.1-human-gut-metagenome-genome-assembly--contig:-NODE-808-length-16396-cov-3.087774_pt1 | contig 16396 bp, 24 predicted proteins | sample MGYA00242797_ERZ504639 | MGnify/ENA primary metagenome ERZ504639 (study PRJEB26092, sample SAMD00036306) | human gut metagenome | host: Homo sapiens | study: EMG produced TPA metagenomics assembly of...
ACGCAACGACAGATTGAAAAACGTAGCTGGAACGGGAGAAGCCGGAAAACCCTTACGTTTACTAAGGCGCAATTATACACCACCCAAGTTGGTGCATTGCGTTCTCCGAAGGCTCCTCGCCGGAGGGCTGTGATTTTCCGCAGTCATGGTCTGCTCCAAATCATACAGGGGACGCTACGCTTCCCCTGCGCTGGCTGCTGCCAGCTACCCTTTTGTGGACTTGCCATCTGGGGACACCTTGCGTTGCAAGCTGTTCCCAGCCGACAAGTAAAATATGGCTTGACTTAAAATTTTTATTCAGTTACCCTTAGATAAGAGTTACCGGTAGCTCTTTACCTAATCAATAAGGAGCGTGTAAAAATGTATCATGCACATTTTAGGGGAACACACTACGAAGCTGGTTTTCGGTGGGGTTCCTTACTGTTAAAACACAAAAATATAATTTTGGAGAACATACCATTTGAAATCACACAGGAGCGGATTGACTATGCTTTGTCCTGCCTTCCGATTTATGAAAAGTATTACCATGAGATTATGGAAGAAATTCAAGGTCTGGCAGATGGACAACAATGTGATGTCCGTATTCTGCAAGCTGCATTATTTAGTATGTACTCTATGCCGCCATCTTGTAATTGCTCTTGTTTTGCTTTTACAACGGAGCATGAAATTCTTCTGGGACGAAACAGTGATTTTCTGACAGAAATCGAAAGACTAAATCAGAATGTAGTTTATAAATTAACAGATGGAGTTTATTCTTTCACAGGAAATACAACTGCTTTTGTTGAGATTGAAGATGGCGTTAATGAACATGGTTTATCGGTTGGTCTAACATCCGTCTATCCTAACCAATGCAAACCGGGATTTAACGCAGGTATGATTGTCAGATACCTGCTGGAGAAATGTAAAAATGTATCGGAAGCTGTCTCCTGTTTATATCAACTACCGATTGCTTCAGCGCAAACTTTAACCTTAGCTGATGCAATGGGGACGATAACAGTTATAGAATGTAATGCGGAACAGATAAAAGTAGAAAAGACATTAAATAACAATCTTTCTTTTGTCTGCGCAACAAACACTTTCCATTTTCCAGAAATGATAGGCTATAACAACGATAAAATTGATAATTGGTTTGCAGAAGAACGGTATCAAACATTGTATTCAGCTTTTAACAGAAAAAATGGAGGTTTCAATCTTCCATTTGCAGAAAAATTGTTGTCTGGGGATTATGGTTTTCTCTGCCAGTATGACAGAAGTACTGGTAAAGATACTGTCTGGTCAGTCATCTATGATATGAAACGACACAAAATTTATCGAAGCGAAGGGAATCCCGGACGACACAAATTCAAAGAAGATACTCGTTTTCAGTTTTGATTTTTCAAGCTGATATATTACTACAACTAAATACTCGCCGCCCACACAGCGGCACATCAAGCAGGAAATCTGAAAAAGATCTCCTGCTTTTTTCTGACCAAAATGAGGTGGTAAAACGCCACACCATCCACCAATTACCGAAAGGAGGGACACGAAATGCCCTGTCCACACAACGAAATTTCTATTGTGCAGCGAAGCCAACAGCAGTCTGCGGTTGCCGCCGCTGCCTACCAGAGCGGCGAAAAGCTGTTCTGTGAATACGACCAGGAAGTGAAGCACTACCCGGAAAAGCGTGGTATCGTCCACAATGAAATCCTGCTACCGGCAAATGCCCCGCCAGAGTATGCAGACCGCAATACTTTGTGGAACGCCGCCGAAGCGGTGGAGAAACAATGGAACTCCCAGCTTGCAAGGCGGTGGGTGCTTACCATCCCCAGAGAGATACCGCCTGACCAGTATGCTGTCCTTGTCCGGGAGTTTTGTGAACAGCAGTTTGTTTCCAAAGGCATGATTGCTGACTTTGCCATCCATGACCCCCATCCGCCGGGACATAATCCCCACGCCCATGTCCTGCTCACTATGCGGGCAATGGACGAACATGGGAAATGGCTTCCCAAGAGCCGCAAGGTGTATGACCTTGACGAGAATGGGGAACGGATAAAGCTGCCATCCGGCAGATGGAAAAGCCACAAGGAGGATACGGTGGACTGGAACGACCAGAAGTATTGTGAAATCTGGCGGCATGAATGGGAGGTCATCCAGAACCGCTATCTGGAAGCCAATGACCGCCCGGAGCGTGTGGACTTGCGTTCCTATGCCAGACAGGGGCTTGATATTGTCCCCACTGTCCATGAGGGGGCGGCTGTCCGGCAGATGGAAAAGCGTGGTATCCAGACGAACATCGGCAACCTGAACCGGGAAATCAAAGCCGCCAACAGCTTAATGCAGTCCATCCGGCAGCTCATCCACAACCTCAAAGGCTGGATTACCGAACTGGGAGAAAAGCGGAAGGAACTGCTTGCACAAAAGGAGGCGGAGGAAGCAACGCTTCTTCCCAATCTTCTGATGAAATATATGGAGATACGAAAGGAAGAACGGAAGGACTGGACGAGGGCTGGCAGAACCGGGGGACTTCACAGGACTTAAAGGCAGTCAGCGAAGCCCTGTGCTATCTTAGAAGAAAGGGGCTTTCTACGGTGGAGGACTTGGAAGCCTTTCTGGAAGCGTCCGGGAAATCAGCCGCCGATTACCGCAGTCAGATGAAGCCAAAGGAAGCCCGCAGTAAAGTGATTGACAGGCTTCTTGCCAGCCGGACAGACTGCAAGGAATGTAAGCCTGTCTATGAGAAGTACCAGAAGATATTTTTAAGAAAACAAAGGAAGCATTCAAGCAGGAACACCCGGAGGTTGCCCGGTATGAGAAAGCCGCCGCCTACCTTGCCAAGCACTCGGACGATAAGGATAAAACGAAAAATGAGCTGCAACAGGAGCAGGAAACGCTTCTCAGCGAAATCGCAGAGCTGAAAGTACCGCTGACCGAAGTACAGGAGGATTTGAAGAAGCTGCGGGACATCCGCTACTGGGTACGGAAAGCCACACCCGGCACAGAGGAAAGCAAAGAGCCGCCCAAGAAGCAGCCCATTAAGGAAGCCTTGCAGGATAGAGCGGACGAGAAAAAAGCCCAAAGAACTGCCCCGGAACAGACGAAACACAAACAACAAAATATGGAACTTTAACAGGCACTTGCCATTTTCAATCAGAGAATGTCAGGTGCTTTTCTTATTTTTAAGGAGGGATAGATTTGAATGTATTTGAAGTTGTGAAGCAGTCTGTCACAACAAGACAGGCTGCGGAGCATTATGGAATCCATGCAGGTCGGAACGGGATGGCTTGCTGCCCGTTCCATCACGATAAAACCCCAAGCATGAAGCTGGATAGGCGTTACCACTGCTTCGGCTGCGTGCGGACGGGGATGTGATTGATTTTACCGCCGCCCTATATGGGCTGGGAAAGAAAGAAGCCGCCATACAACTGGCAAATGACTTCGGACTTTCCTATGAGGACTGGAAGCCGCCGGGAAAGGCGAAAAAGCCCAAGCCCCGGCAGAAATCCCCGGAAGAACAGTTTCAGGAAGCAAAGAACCACTGCTTCCGTATTCTTGCCGACTATCTCCATCTGCTGATGGCATGGAGAACGGACTATGCCCCGCACTCCCCAGAGGAAGCCTTTCATCCCCGGTTTGTGGAAGCCTTACAGAAGCAAGCCCATGTGGAATATCTGCTGGATGTGCTGTTGTTTGGGGGAACGGAGGAAAAAGCAGCCCTGATTACGGACTGCGGAAAGGATGTGATACAGCTTGAACAGCGAATGGCAGAGCTTGCAGCCACAGACGCAGCAGGAACTAAAAAACACCATGAACGCCATGCAGCCGCCCCAGAGCGTTGAGGAAATCAAGGCGGGGCTGGAAACCACCGAGAAAGGCGGTGTCCGTCAGAGCATACGGAACTGCCTGACCGTATTCCAGCGTGACCCGCTGCTTTCCGGGGCTATCGCATACAACATCCTGACCGACCGCAAGGACATCATAAAGCCCATCGGCTTCCACAGGGAAAGCACCGCCTTAAACGATACGGACATGAAGTATCTGCTTCTCTATCTGGAAGAAACCTACGGGCTTACCAATGAGAAAAAGATTGATAACGCCATCGGGATTGTGGCGAATGAAAACAAGTACCATCCCATCCGGATTATTTAAGTTCCCTTGTGTGGGACGGGAAGGAACGAATCCGCTTCTGCCTGCGGCACTTTCTGGGGGCTGACGCAGACGATTACACCTATGAAGCGTTGAAGCTGTTCCTAATGGGCGCTATCTCACGAGCCTTTCAGCCGGGGTGCAAGTTTGAAATCATGCTCTGTCTGGTAGGCGGTCAGGGGGCTGGAAAGTCCACCTTCTTCCGGCTGCTGGCAGTCCGGGACGAGTGGTTCTCCGATGATTTGCGGAAGCTGGACGATGACAATGTTTACCGCAAGCTGCAAGGTCACTGGATTATCGAAATGTCGGAAATGATGGCAACCGCCAACGCCAAGAGCATTGAGGAAATCAAGTCATTTTTAAGTCGGCAGAAAGAGGTTTACAAGATACCCTATGAAACCCATCCGGCAGACGCCCCAGACAATGCGTGTTTGGCGGCACTTCCAATGCCCTTGATTTTCTTCCCCTTGACCGTTCCGGCAACCGCCGCTTTATCCCCGTCATGGTGTACCCGGAGCAAGCCGAGGTTCACATTTTGGAGGACGAAGCTGCTTCCAGAGCCTATATCGAGCAGATGTGGGCGGAAGCGATGGAGATTTACCGAAGCGGCAGGTTCAAGCTGGCTTTCAGCCCCGCCATGCAGCGGTATCTCAAAGAACACCAGCGGGATTTTATGCCGGAGGACACCAAAGCCGGAATGATACAGGCGTATCTTGATAAGTACACCGGGAGCATGGTCTGTTCCAAGCAGCTCTACAAGGAAGCTTTGAACCATGCTTTTGACGAGCCGAAGCAATGGGAAATCCGGGAAATCAACGAGATTATGAACCAGTGCATTGACCGCTGGAGGTACTTCCCAAACCCAAGAATGTTTTCCGAATATGGCAGACAAAAGGGCTGGGAGCGTGAAAACCCGGCAACGGACTCCGGCAACCCGTCTGAAAAAACAATGGACGGTTTTGTGGAGGTCACAGAACAGATGGAGCTTCCATTCTGAAAATGACAGCCCGTTGCCCCCCCTGTTGCTATCCCGTTGCCGAGCCGTTGCCGGGGAAAATCCCGAAACTGTCGGCTTTTCTCCCCTATGACAACCAAAACAACAGAAAAATAAAAGAAAAGTATAAATAGTAACCATCGCCAGATTGAGATTGTTTGCAAGGTCTTTTGAAGCCCGTTGCCGGACTTCGTTGCCGACACCCTCTGTCTGGCTATTTTCATGTATGGAGGATAACTGCCTATGGCGAATAATAAGATGAATATTGAAGGAAAAAATTACTCGGATATTCCGGTGTGGCGTAGATATACGCTTACCATTGAGGAAGCAGCCAGATATTATCATATCGGCGAAGGAAAATTGAGAACGCTTATTGACACACATCCCAATGAGGATTTTTATGTGATGAACGGCAATCGTGCCCTCATTAAGCGTGAGAAATTTGAGAGGTATCTGGATCAGGCTACTGCTGTGTAAACAGAGCTGACAGATTTACCGATTTCACATGATATAACTATGCGGAGAGCTGGATTTGTGCTATGATAAGAGCGCAAGTCTGGCTCTCTTTTTTGAAAGGAGAGTTCACGATGAGTGAGAAAAGACGAGATAACCGTAATCGGATTTTGCGAGAGGCGAGTACCAGCGTAAAGATGGGAGGTATCGGTTCCGCTATATTGATGAGGACGGAAAAGAGAAAAATGTATACAGCTGGCGTTTAGACAAGAATGACCCAATGCCAAAGGGGAAGAAGCGGGAGCCTTCCCTGCGTGAGAAAGAAAAACAGATTGAAGCGGATTTGTTTGACCGTATCGTAACCAACGGTGGCAACTATACTGTTTTGGAACTGGTAGAAAAGTATGTTTCATTGAAAACAGGAGTTCGTCACAATACGGTTGCCGGATATAAAACGGTCATCAATATGCTGAAAAAAGAGAGTTTTGGGAATCTGCGAATTGATAAGGTGCGTTTGTCAGACGCCAAGCATGGTTGATTAAGCTCCAACAAATTGATGGGCGGGGATATAGTTCCATTCATTCTATCAGGGGAGTTCTCAGACCGGCATTTCAGATGGCGGTAGATGATGATTTGCTTCGTAAAAATCCATTTGAATTTGAGCTTGCCTCCGTCATTGTCAATGATTCTGTTACCAGAGAAGCGATCACCCGAAAGCAGCAGAGAGATTTGTTGAAGTTTATTCAGGAAGATAAACATTTCAGCAGATACTATGATGCAATCTATATTCTTTTTCACACAGGGCTTCGTATCTCAGAGTTCTGTGGATTGACGGTTTCAGAAATCGAGTTTGGAGAAATGCGTATTAAGGTAGACCATCAGTTACAGCGTACTGCACAGATGCAGTATGTAATTGAAGAGCCAAAAACTGACAAAGGCATCCGCTATGTGCCGATGACGGAAGCTGTCGCAGCGTGTTTTCGCAGAATTATTGCCAACCGAAAGACACCAAAAGTTGAACCGATGGTGGAAGGATACGCTGGATTTTTATTTTTGGATAAAAACGATATGCCGATGGTTGCCCTTCACTGGGAGAAGTACATGGAGCATATCATTCAGAAATACAACAGGATTTACCGTATCCAGATGCCGAAAGTTACCCCCTCATGTATGCAGGCACACCTTTGCTCTAATATGGCAAAATCCGGGATGAATCCGAAAACCTTGCAGTATATCATGGGTCACGCAGACATCAGTGTAACCTTGAACACTTACACCCATGTGAATTTTGATGATGCAAAGGAAGAAGTATATCGGATAGCGAATAGTTAAAAAAGCCCGTTGGTAAGGACGCTTGCTTTACCAACGGATTTACCAAGATTGCAGGGAAAAACACAAGAAAATACGAGAAGATTTGAGAAGATACCTTGAAAAGAAAGGAAAACTCAAAGTCGGAAAACCCTGAAATATCAAGCGTTTGAGAAGAAATACAAGACTTAAATGGAGATATAAAAAGATGATTAAAGTATTATTCATTTGCCACGGCAATATCTGCAGATCAACTATGGCCGAGAGTGTTTTTACGCACAAGGTAAAAACGCTCGGCCTTTCAGATCAGTTTTTGATCGACAGTTTTGCAACAAGTACAGAAGAGATTGGGAATCCGCCTCACAGAGGAACAGTGAACAAGCTGAGAGAAGTGGGAATACCACTGGTTCCGCACAGAGCGAAGCAGATTACGTGGGCGGATTATGAAAAATCCGATTATATTATTGGTATGGATTCTGCTAATATGCGTAATCTTAACAGGATGCTGAAGAATGATCCGGAAGAGAAGCTCTATAAGTTTCTGACTTTTGCCGGATCAGGACGGGATATTGCGGATCCTTGGTATACAGGAAATTTTGATGAAACTTATGAAGATATACAGGAAGGTTGTGAGGGATTTCTGGATTATCTGGAGAAACATGGAGAAATCCATTACTGATATTTCGGAATGAGACACAAATCTGAAACAATACAAAAGGTATGACAGTAAAAGGCGGCGGAAGCTGCTTTTTCTGTCGATGAAAACTTCTTTACAAATCTGAAAACTTCTATTATACTGATTCATACAGCAGGCAACTCAGATTCAGCAGAGAAATCTGCTCTCTACAATTCTACAGTGGAAGTTCTTTCCACGAAAATATCTAATTGTGTTATCAGATCAGAATCATTTTGTGCGTTGTTGTGAGAGCGCACAGGATTTTGTCAGGACGTTCGTCCGCTTTGTTTCACAGAAAGGAAATTAAATATGGAAAAAGGTTATGAAACTTTTGTCACGGACCTGAGAAAGCTTCTTCTTGCGGCTATGGATCTGCGGGAAGAAGAAATTTATTTTTCAAACGATGGAGAAAAATATGGCTGTTTGGGAGATAGGCTATTTGTAGAAAGTGGTCATATGGAAAAGGCAAAAACAGTCTGCGGGTTGCATACAGAAGAGCTTTATAAAAGGTACTGTCAGGAACATTCTTTTGAAAATATCGTTCATGATTGTGTTAGGGAGATAAAAAAAGTCAGTGAAAATTGTGTGCTATGTGATTTGGACGATCTGAAAGATTATGAGAAGGTAAAAAGCAGACTTTTTATTCGACTTCTGAATGCAGATAAAAACAGGACTATACTGAAGGAGCTGGTTCATCACAAAATCGGAGATATTGCTTTAGTGGTTTATTATCTTGCAGGAGAAAAAGAGGGATATGTTCTGAGTGCAAAGATCAAGAAAAGTTTTGTGGAGAAATGGGGAAAAGATGCGGATACTGTTTTCGAAGCTGCTCTAATAAATACATATTTTATCAGCCCACCAAGAATCTATCATTGGGAAAAAATGCTGTTTGATAAGACGGTACGAAGGAGATAATTTCATGGATATCCTTGGAACATACCATCCAAATAAAGGGATTGCCGGGAATTGCCTGAGTACAGAAAAGCGTACTAATGGAGCGGCAGCAATCTTTTTGCCCGGGGTAGCCAGACGTCTTTCTGAACTTCTGGGGTCAGACCTGTATCTGGTTTTTACCAGTGTTCATGAAGTAATGGTCCATAATGCGGATGTGGTTTATCCGGAAGATTTGAAAGAAGTTCTAAGTGATACGCTCGAGAAAGCAACTCCGGAAGAAGATTATCTGACATCTTCCATTTATCGATACAGCAGAAGGAGTGGTGAATTCTCTGTGGAATTGAAATGAGCTAAAGAAAAGTGGCATATGGAAATTAAGGCCGGAATCCATCATAAAGAATGAAATTCCGGCCAGGTTCTTTCTCTGTGTTATGCTGTTTGTCTAACTATTATCATAAAAGCTTTTTTGTGGTTTAGCTGAGAAGTGCGGAATCGTTGGAAAATTCTTCACCGCTGGCTTCTTCGAATTTGTCTAGAAGATCCTTGACTGTAAGCTTTTTCTTTTCTTCACCCTGGATATCCAGAATGATCTTTCCCTCCCACATCATGATCAGACGGTTGCCGTGAGTGATAGCATCACGCATGTTATGGGTGATCATCATGGTTGTCAGATGATCGCGGGTTACGATCATGTCTGTGATCTCGAGAACCTTGGCTGCAGTCTTCGGATCAAGGGCAGCAGTGTGCTCATCCAGAAGAAGAAGCTGAGGCTTCTTTAAAGTTGCCATCAGAAGTGTCAATGCCTGACGCTGGCCACCGGAGAGGAGCCCGACTTGGAAGTGAGGCGGTCCTCAAGACCAAGACCGAGAATCTTCAGGAGTTCGTGATATTCTTCCCGTTCCTGACGGGTAATGCCCGGACGGAGAAGGCGAGATTTTCCGCGGCGTTGGCAAGAGCAAGATTTCTTCAATTCCCATAGTTGCAGCAGTTCCGGTCATAGGATCCTGGAATACACGGCCAAGATACGCGGCTCTTTTATATTCTGAAAGTTTTGTGACATCGGTTCCACCGATAATGATCTTTCCGGAATCTACAGGCCAGGCACCGGCAACTGCATTCAGCATAGTGGATTTTCCGGCACCGTTTCCTCCGATGACTGTAACAAAATCACCTTCGTTCAGATGAAGATCCACGCCGTTTAAAGCAACCTTTTCATTGATGGTGCCCGGATTAAATGTTTTATGTATATCGATCAGTTTCAGCATGATCATTTACCTCCCTGTTTGGCTTTTGTAAAGTATTTGCCCTTCCAGTATGGGAAAGCAAGGAACAATGCAACGACGAGTGCGGAAAGCATTTTAAGAAGGTCTGTATCAATTCCCATCCAGATAACAATCTGAAGTACCAGGTAATAAAGAATAGAACCAAATACAACGCTTAACAGCTTCAGTGCAAAGTTGCGGAAAATACGGCTGAAGATCGCTTCGCCGATAATTACTGCAGCAAGACCTATAACGATGGAACCACGTCCCATGTTGATATCTGCAAATCCCTGATACTGTGTGAGAAGAGCACCGGAAAGAGCAACAAGTCCGTTGGAAAGCATCAGTCCCAGAACCTTATTACGATCTGTGTTGATACCCTGTGCACGCGACATACTTGGATTACATCCGGTCGCACGCAGGGAACATCCGAGTTCAGTTCCGAAGAACCAGTAAAGGACTGCAATCAGAATAACGATCATAATTGCTACGATAAAAAGCGTATTCTGTGTCAGAACAACACCCTTGACACGTCGAAGGGATACCAGAAGATTAAATTTATCAACATTGATCGCCTGGTTTGCTTTTCCCATGATTTTCAGGTTAACAGAGTAAAGGGAAAGTTGTGTCAGGATTCCGGCAAGGATAGCCGGGATGCCCATAAAGGTATGAAAAATACCGGTGGCAAGACCTGCCAGAAGTCCTGCTCCTGTTGCAGCCAGCATGGACACCCATACATTGTGTCCGCTGAGCATCATCATGATACAAACAGCGCCGCCTGTACATAAAGTTCCGTCAACGGTAAGATCCGCAATATCAAGAATGCGGAATGTAATGTACACACCGATCGCCATGATTCCCCAGATAAGCCCCTGTGCGGCAGCTCCCGGAAGTGCGGTCATTAAACTCATAATCTGCATGTTAAATTATCCTCCTCTTTTTTATGCACGAACAGCGAGAAGGGTAACTCCCTTCTCGCTGTATCAGTGTATAATAGGTTTTTTACCGATTATTCAGCTGTTTCTTCTGTTTCGATTGCTTCATATCCATCCGGAATTTTAATACCAAGCTCGTCACAGATGTCTTTGTTGTATTCTTTTGTGAATTTTGGTGCATATTCAATCGGCATTTTGGAGATATCTTTACCATCTGAAGGATGCTGACTGCCATTTCGCCGGTTTTGTATCCAAGATCATAGTAGCTGATGGAAAGTGTTGCAACACCGCATGCCTTGCAGATACCTTCTTCACCAGCGATTACCGGAACCTTTGCCGGGAGACAGATGTTGTTGATGATCTCAGTATTGGATGCTACAGTATTATCTGTAGGTGCATAGATCACATCGCTGTCATTGGCAGCTGTGGTAACAACGGATGAAAGATCGTTGGAATCAGAGAATGCATAATATTCACAGGTATAACCAAGCTTCTCAAGAGCATCTTTTACAGTATCTACCTGATATTGGGAGTTCGGCTCTGCTGAGCAGTAGAGAAGTCCGACATTTTTTGCATCCGGGAAAAGCTCATGGAGCATATCGGCCTGCTCATCAAGAGGAGCAAGATCAGAAGTACCGGAAATGTTCCCGCCTACTGTTCCGTCAAAGTCATCGATCCCAAGAGCGACACCGTACTCGGTAACGGCTGTTCCGAGGATCGGGATATCGGAAGTTCCGGCAGCTGCAGCCTGAAGAGATGCGGTTGCGTTTGCAAGGATCAGTCTGCCCCCTCTGAAACAAAGCCGTTGATAATGGTAGAACAGGTATTAGAATCACCCTGTGCATTCTGCTCGTCGAATTTTACGGAATCCCCCATTTTCTCAGTGATCGCATCCTCAAAGCCCTTGGTTGCGGCATCCAGTGCATCATGCTGGACCAGCTGGCAGATACCTATTGTGTAAGTCTTTTCTTCTTTGGCGCTTACTGTTGCAGCACAGGTCCCTGTTACAAGAGCTGCTGCGAGTACAGCTGTTAAAATACGCTTTTTCATATTGTTTTCCTCCTCGCGATATTGCTGCATTTTTTGGATTATTTAAAAATGCAACTCTGATTGTGTTAATATAACACTTTAACGCTTAAAAGTCAAGAAGAATTAACGCGAAAATATGTTGAATAAACAGATCCGGAAAAACAAAATAAAGCATGAAATGAAATGCAGGCACAGAGAAAAACACAAGGTCATATCATATTGTGAATGTAGTTTTCGAGGAGAATGAACATGGCATATAAAATCGTTCTGGATGCCGGACACGGCGGAGAAGATCCAGGTGCTGTTTATAAAGAACGTAAGGAAAAGGATGACAATCTGAAACTGACCCTTGCGGTAGGAAAGATCCTGGAAGAGAACGGCGTGGATGTGGTTTATACCAGGACTACCGATATTTATCAGACTCCTTTTGAAAAAGCGAAAGCCGCAAATGAAGCCGGAGCAGATTTTTTTATTTCTTTTCATCGCAACAGTAGTTCCGGGCCCGAACAATACAATGGAGTTGAAGTATTAGTCTATGATAAGAAAGGCATTAAATATCAGATGGCACAGAATATCCTGGGAGCATTGGGGGAACTGGGGTTTCGGGAACTGGGCGTGAAAGAACGTCCCGGGCTGGTAGTGCTCCGGCGCACAAAAATGCCGGCACTTTTGATCGAGACCGGATTTATAAACTCGGAAAAGGATAATCAGCTTTTTGAAAAAAAATTCGAAAGAGATTGCCAGAAGCATCGCAGATGCCATTCTGGGAACATTGAATGAGGAAACTGTGGAAGAACCATTATATTATCGAGTACAGACAGGAGCATTTCGAAACCGGGAAAACGCAGACCGGATGTTGTATCAGCTGACAGATCAGGGATTTCCGGCGTTTATCCTGAGAGAGAATGATCTTTACAAGTTCAGGTAGGAGCATATATGCAGCTTGGAAATGCGGTCAATATGGAACAAAGGCTGAGGGACAGAGGATATAGCACAGTGATCGTTACAAAATAGAAAACAGATGATCTGTTAGTGCATCTGCCACGAAAGAGTGATATGATTAGGCAATACAGAAAGCTGGATAAGGGATATCTGTCAGATAAATATCTTTTGATCCGGGATTTAGCTGCAGATGGTAAAGAAAGGACATAGAAAATAATGTACGAAGAGTTTCTGAAACAGATAGAAGATTTCATGTTTATAGAAGATAAGCCGGAAAAAGCGGATGTGATCTTTATTCCAGGAAACGGATATCCTCAAATGGCGGAAAAAGCAGCGGAGCTTACAGGAATGGGTTTGCACCAAAGATCCTGCCCAGTGGAAGATACAGTATCACAGCAGGGAGATTTACAGGAGTTCTTGACAAGAAAGAATGTTATTGTGGGACATACAAAACGGAATGGGATTTTTTGAAAGATGTCCTGATGCAGAATGGTGTACCAGAGGAAGCAATCCTGAAAGAAGATCAGGCAACCTATACTTATGAGAATGCAATTTATTCCCGACAGGTAACAGACAGAGAATACCTGGATATCAAAAAGGCGATTCTCTGCTGTAAAACCTGTCATGCAAGGCGTGCATTGATGTATTACAAGTTGCTTTATCCGGATACGGAATTCTTTGTGAGTTCATGTTGTGTGGATTCTATAGATAAAAATACGTGGATTATGACAAATGATGGAATTGATGAAGTAATGGGGGAAATAACTAAAATAATTAAACAATTTTCATTGATGCTCAAAAAAATTAATTTAGGGTGTCGTAAAAAAAGAATTGTGTTATAATGCATTTGACGAAAAAACGAAATATCTGTTACGAAAGATTAACAAGATATTAATTTTTGGAGAAATATTGGTTCGAGCGCATGTTACATGCGTTCGATATTTTATATAACTGAATTTTTTGACAAAAGGCAAATATGAATCTTAGATTTTGAATATAGAGGTGCAGATTATTATGAAAAAGAACACAAAGAATACATTTAGCAGAAGCTTTTCAATACTGGCAGCAGCGGCATTTATCCATGACACTGATCGGAGGACAGACCTTTCCGCATATGCGGAGAACTCTTCAGGTATAGAATCCGGTGCTGTGATCCCGGATAATATAACTATTGACAGCCCTACAGCTCTTGCTAACATTGCGCTTCCATCTAATGCGTATGGAACTCTTTCCTGGGCAGATAGTTCTTATGTTCCGGACAAACGTGTACAATCCTGTGGGGTAGTATTCAAACCTGCTGCAGGGGCTGACCTTTCAGGTCTTCCAGGGTGGGACAGTAATTCAGGAACACTTACAGGTTCCGTGACAGTTGTGGTCAGCAGCCTTGACAGTACAGAGGAAAATTCCGGAAGTGAGGAAAGCTCCGATTCTTCTGATTCAGGAGAATCCTACGAAACCGATGATAAAGAGGAAAATGGAACTGACGTCAATGAGAGTGATGCAGATACTTCCGTAAAAGAAACAGAGGACAGCACTGCAGAGAATGAAGGAAGAACGAAGGTCTGCAGACTGACAGTGTTCAGGAGAATGAGAATAAAGAAGATTCGGAGACAACAGGAAAAACGGAGCAGTCTTCTTCAGATTCTTCAGATACAGCAGATGCCAGTGGAGAGGAAAAAAGGGATCCGGAGATAACGGAAGCTCCGGAGGTAACAGCTGCACCATCTGAGGATAATAAAACTCAGGATGGGGAAGAAGCAGAAGCTGCGGAAACTCCTGCTGTAACGATAACTCCGGCGGCAGAAGATGATATGGATCCTGATGCAGCATCTGAGAGCAGAGACGATGAGAATCATGAAAAAAATAACGATGCTGAAATCACCGCGATCCCGGAAATCACGGAGACTCCTGATGCTGAAGAAAACAAGAATAATATTTTTGACAGGAAAGATGATACAGAGGATAAACGCCCTCAGAATGCAGCTACCGATCTGACAGAAAAAGAAAAAGAGGAAATTGCGTCTCAAAATCATACCTGTGATGGAATCACGGTATCAGGAATCGATCTTCCGTGGTATGTACAGTTTCGTGTTTCCGGTGGTGAGGATTATCAGTTTACCAATGAAGAAGATGCAACGATCTTTAAATCCTATGAGTTTGAACTCTGGGATACACAGAATAATACAGAGTATAAAATTCCGGATGGAGAGTATATCAGTGTGACTGTACCTGTAAAGGCCGGCTATACATATTCTATTGAGCACCTTCTTGATAATGGCGCAATGGAGACCATCATTCCAAGCGTGGATGGTGACACAATGACTTTCAGTACACATTCATTCAGCCATTTGGCATTGCCGGAAGTAAATCTCTGGTAGGGCCAGATGCTGAAAGCAATACCGGTGCAACGATTACACCTGCAGCAGATGCTTCGTCTTCGGATGCTTCATCTTCAGGTACTGCAGATCCTGCAGAAACAGACAGTACAGACACCAATGCGGCGGAGACATCTCAGAATCTGACTTCAGATAGCCCGGATCAGGAACAGCCTTCTTCTCAGAACAGTGATACGGCGGGGAATGAGGCTGAAGAACAGTCTTCTGCAACAACATCCAAGAAACAGGTAAATACTGGAGATAACACCCAGATTCTTCCGTTTGTGATCTTGTTTGTGGCAGCGGCAGTTGTAGCCGGTGTAGCTGTGTTTTTTAAGAAAAGAAAGAAGTAATGAATAAGAATAAGAGAAAAAGCTCTCCCATATAATGACTGTGGGAGGGCTTTTTTATGAAGGGAAAAGCAATATTACGATCATTGCTGCTGGCCTATGGAGTGACAGGACTTTTTCTTCTGATACTGGCATTTTTGCTCTTTCAGTTTGAATTTGGAGGAGGGACGCGGCGGTAGGGATCATTATTATTTATGTGGTATCCTGCCTGGCCGGAGGTTTTATGGCGGGAAAGATCATACGGAAAGACCGATATATTTGGGGGATCGTTACCGGGCTTTCTTATTATGTTCTGCTGCTTCTGGTATCTTTTCTGGCACAGGGGAAATGGGATATGACCTTTGCCCATGCGTTGACTACTTTTTTTATGTGTCTTGGTGGCGGAGCATTGGTGGGATGCTGTCGTAAAAGCTTACAAAAAAATGCTTTGAAAATCGATGATTTTATGCTATACTAGGCGAAGAATAGAATACATAAAGGAGGATATATCATGGAACATATCAAGACATTAAATACAAAGAACCTTCAGAACACGGTTAAGAAGGGTGGATGTGGCGAATGTCAGACATCCTGTCAGTCTGCTTGCAAGACTTCCTGTACAGTAGGAAACCAGAGCTGCGAGCATAAATAAGAAGCAGCCGTTGAATGAGTGGAAAGCAGCGGGAGATCCGCTGCTTCACTTGTTTTATCTGAAGTAACAGGTATCCAGCAAAACGCGCCGGAGGGCGCGTTTGTCGGGTTATAAAAGAATTTTAGAAAGGATTGCGGGAAGATGAGTCTGATTCACCGTTATCAAAGTAATGGATATAATATTGTGCTGGATATCAACAGTGGCTGTATCCACCTTGTAGATGAAATAACCTATGAGGTACTGCCATATCTTGAAGAAGGCATGGAAGCGGATGCCATAGCTGAGAAGCTTGGCGACCGTTTTAAGAAAGAGGATGTGGAAACATCTGTAACTGAATGTAAGAAGCTTCAGGAACAGGGAATGCTTTTTACAAAAGATATTTATGAGAATATTATTGATGAATTTACCAAAAACCGCCAGACTGT
>ENA-OQER01000809-OQER01000809.1-human-gut-metagenome-genome-assembly--contig:-NODE-809-length-16396-cov-1.972279_pt1 | contig 16396 bp, 23 predicted proteins | sample MGYA00242797_ERZ504639 | MGnify/ENA primary metagenome ERZ504639 (study PRJEB26092, sample SAMD00036306) | human gut metagenome | host: Homo sapiens | study: EMG produced TPA metagenomics assembly of...
CGGCGAGCCTGTTAGAGGGAGAAAAATATCCTGTGCTGCTCTTTTTCATGGTGGTGGCTGGGTGACGGAAAGTGTGGAGAATTATGATCGCGTGTGCAGCAGAATGGCGCAGTCTACAGGTCATATCGTGATGTCTGTGGAGTATCGCCTTGCACCGGAATATCGTTTCCCGGTTCCGCTGGAAGACTGTTATGCAGCGGCAAAAGCACTTTATACGGGACATCTGGTCCTTCCAGCTGATCCGGACAGGATCACGATCATTGGCGACAGTGCCGGGGGTAATCTGGCAGCGGCTGTATGTCTCAAAGCACGGGATACCGGAGAGTTTATACCGAAGAAGCAGATACTGATCTATCCGGCACTGAACAACTGCTATACAGAAGGATCTCCTTATAAATCCGTACAGGAAAACGGCGAAGGATACCTTCTCACAGCAGTAAAAATGGAGGACTATCTTAAATTATATGAGAGCAGTCCTGAGGACAGACAGAATCCTTACTTCGCACCGATCCTTGAAAAAGACCTTTCACATATGCCGGAAACACTGATTCTTACAGCGGAATTTGACCCACTTCGGATGAAGGCGAAGAGTATGGGAAACGTCTGAAAGAAGCAAATAATTATGTGGAAATACATAGGATTCCGGATGCGCTTCATGGATATTTTGCACTTGGGATCCGGTTTCTGCATGTACAGGAAGTTTTGAGATCATGAATCGTTTTTTGAACAAAAGTTGAATAAAGGAAGCGAATAAAACGTGGAAACAGGATATTCAAAATGGCGAAAACTAGATAACGCGGCACTGGCATTTCCTCTTGTCACAGACAAAAATGACACCAGGGTATTTCGATTTTATTGTCAGCTGAAAGAAGAAGTAAACAGTGAGATTCTGCAGCAGTCTCTGGATCAGACGATGGAGAAATATCCATTGTTCCAGGCGGTTCTGCGTAAGGGACTGTTCTGGTTTTATCTGGAGAGAAGGGATATACATGCTATCGTAAAAAAGAAAAAAGACCGCCTTGCAGCAGTCTTTATATACCAGATCAAAAGACGTTGCTTTTTCAGGTGAGCTACTATAAAAATCGAATTAATTTTGAGGTATATCATGCTCTGACAGATGGCACAGGAGCAATGAATTTCTTAAGTGAACTGGTGCAGAATTATCTGATCCTGGCGCACCCATTCTGCAGATCTTCCGTGGGTTGAACAGATAGAAGAAACGACTCCGGGTGCACAGGAAGAGGACAGCTTTTCACAGTATTATTCCTCGGATATTCCGAAAAATAAAGAGAAAAAACCGGCAGCAGTGAAGCTGAAAGGTGAGAAATTGCTGCATGCAGATATGCAGATCACAGAGGTCATTATATCGGTAAAAGAAACACTGACGAAGGCACGTTCTTATGGTGTGTCGATTACTGTATTTCTCACGGCGATGCTGCTCTGTTCAATACATGAGGAGATACCGAAGAACCGTCAGAAGAGGCCGATTGCTCTGATGATTCCAGTAAATCTGAGAATTATTTTCCATCACAGTCCATGGGAAATTTCTTTGGATGGATTGAAGTTGGGTATACCTTTGCGGATGAAACGGTATTTCAGGATGTGCTGGAATCTGTAAAAAATCAGTTTAAAGATAAGCTGGACAAAGAAAAAGTTGCCATGGATATGAATGGTTATGTACGTTTGGAGAAGAATCCTCTGGTGCGTGCGGTTCCTCTGGAAATTAAGAAATATTTCATGATGGCAGGTGCAAATCTTGGCAGCAGAAGTGTAACAGCGGTTTATTCAAATATAGGAATTCTGAAATTTCCGGAGGAGTACAAAGCATATATCGATCGGTTTGGAATCTTTGCAAGTACGAATTCTCTGCAGCTTTGTTCCTGTTCTTATGGAGACCAGATGGTGCTTGGATTTACGTCCAAGATACCGGATGACAGTATCCAGAAAAACTTTATGCGTATGCTTCGTGAAGAGGAGATTCCATATAAAGAAGAGAAAAATGATTTCCCCGGATGCGGTGAACAGAATAAAAAAGAAGAAATAAAAATTTTGCAGACTTTTACGTTTCTGTGCCTTGCGGTGGCAGTGATCTGTGGCATGATCAATTATCTTATGCTGGAAACGCTGAACTGTTCTGGTTCGCGGCAGCAGGATGTGCCTGTGCATGGCTGGTTGTAAATGTGGCATATTTCAAGCGGAGAAATATACTGAAAAATCTGACCTGGCAGCTTCTGATCATAACTATTTTATGTGTTTTGTGGGATCATTTTACCGGATGGAAGGGCTGGTCGATTGACTTTGTCTTTCCGTTTGGGACGCTGACAGTTCTGGGTTCGGTCCCTGTAATTGCCGGAGTCAGTCATCTGGAAACAGAAGAATACCTGTATTATCTGTTGCAGCAGCGATGATCGGATGCATACCGGCAATTCTGATCTGGATCGGAATCGTGCATTATACGCTGCCGTCTGTACTGTGTACAGGAATCAGTTTCTGACTTAGCAGGGATGTTTATCTTTCAGAAAAAAGATACTTGAGAGAATTCAGGAAGAAATTAAGAATGTAACAAAATCAAGATTACGAGAAAGGAAAATACCGATGTTAAAATGTGATTATGAAGTGAAACAGATTGATGGAGATTATGCACATCTGCAGAGAATCGACCGCCCGGAGGAGGAACTGAAGCTGGTCGCGAGGGCACTTCTTCCGATGGAAATCTACGAGGGCTGTATCTTACATTATGAAATGATGCAGTATTCTATGAAATAACCCCAGGAGAAGTACAATGGAGCAGTATTACTACAACCACATGGATAAACAGAAGCAGGCCGCCTACCATGGTATACTTCAGGGAATCACCAGTCTGGCGGATGAATTCCAGATTCCGGCACTGGACGGAGAAGATTTGTATAATGTTTTCTTTCAGCTTCGGCTGGATCATCCGGAAATTTTCTGGGTGACAGGATATAAATACCGCTACTATAAAGATTCACCGAACATCATTTTTATTCCGGAATATCTGTTTGATAAAGGAAAAATAAAAGAACATCAGAAAGCAATGAAATCCAGAGTCGAGAAGCTGGTTCGTCCGGCACAAAGCCTTTCCGAGTGGGAAAAAGAGAAATATGTACATGACTTTATCTGTCAGAATGTACATTATGATAAGCTCAAGAAGGCATATTCCCATGAGATCATTGGACCGCTGGGACAGGGAGTTGGTGTTTGCGAAGGCATTGCCAAAGCAGTCAAGATCCTTCTGGATGCTCTGGGAGTCTGGTGTGTGATCGCGATATGCGGCAACAATCCGGAAAAAGGGATCAAATACCGCCATACCTGGAACATTGTCCGGATCGGCGGTGCATATTATCATCTGGATACAACATTTGATAATACACTTGGAAAGAGTGATAAAGTCGAAGATATCCGTTATGATTACTTTAATCTGGATGACAAACAGATTTTCAAAGATCATGAGCACTGATTGCAGCAGCACCGCACTGTACAGATCATGATCACTTTTTATTACAAAAGAAAAAGAAAACTGTCATTCACAAAAGACAGAAGATGTGTATAAACGTTCACTTCAGGCAGCCAAAAAAGGAAAAACACTGACCTTTCACTGGAGAGGCGGTTATCTGACCAGAGAGGTTCTGAATGAACTTCTTGGACTGATCCGCAAAGCCGGTGAAGAGAAAAATAAGACGGCAGTTGTCAACGTCAACTGGCCGCAGGCTGTACTGCGTCTGCATTATACAGAGGCACAGATGCAGGAATGCATCACGATGGAAGATGCGAATGAAGGGGAAAAAGAATAACGTATACACGAAAGTCTGATATTTGGTAATAAAAGGGGAGATATATATGCTTGAAACATTTAATGTTTTACGTATCGATGAGCCTGATTTCGGATGTGAGGGGCGTCCGGACGGGATGGAAGTGAAGGATAATGTCCTTCTGAAAAGCAATTATACAGGTCAGGAGATGACTGTTCAGGAAAAAGATGCCCGGTTATATGAGCTGGACATCAATGAGGGAGACAAAGTATTTCTGATCGAAGGGGAAATGCGAAAGCTCCGCTGACTGAAAGAATGGAGTGAAAGCTATGAATATTGAGCTAAAGATTCTGGACTGGTTCCAGACCCTGCATACACCTGTGCTGGACAAATTTATGACATCTGTTACGAAGCTTGGAAATGCAGGGATTTTCTGGATCATATTGACGGTCCTGTTTCTTTTGATACCGAAGATGAGAAAAACAGGTGTAGTCATGGCGGCTGCCTTGATCATAGATTTATTATTATGCAACGTATTGTTAAAAATCTCGTGGCGCGGACCAGACCGTATGATGTAAATACAGTCATACAGCTTCTGGTTGCAAAACTTCGCGATTATTCATTTCCGTCTGGACATACAGCGGCATCGTTTGCTTCTGTAGCTGCACTGTATTTCGCCGGGGAAAAGAAGCTCTGGAAACCGGCACTGGTGCTCGCCTGTCTGATCGCGGTATCGAGATTATATCTGTATGTACATTATCCAACGGATGTCCTTGGTGGTGTGGTAATTGGAATCATCGCCGGATATCTTGGATATCGGCTTGTGAAGGTTCTGGAAGATAAGTTTTCCAGGATGAAGAACGGAGGCGAATAAGATGAGTATGGAGGTAACGACATGCACAAGATCAGAGTATCCCTATGTTTTTATGGAAGAGTCCAGGGCGTGGGTTTCGCTATAGCTGAGATATCTGGCTGAGAAATACAGCGTGACCGGCTGGGTGAGAAATGAATATGACGGATCAGTCTCAACAGAATTGCAGGGACTGGAAGAAGATATTGACAAGATTCTTCAGGCACTTTACAATGACCGTTATATAGAGATTGATGACATCCGAAAACGCAGTCTTCCGGTTGATGAGGAAGAGCGAGGTTTCGGGGTAAGATATTAAGGAGGACGCACACGTGGACGAATTATACCAGGCAATTGAAGAGAAAATCAAGGCAGCAGGATATCCTAGAGAGATATCCGGACAGGCTGTTTACGAAGATATCTGTGACCAGATTGAAGGAAAAGAAAATGGCAGTTATGTATTACTGTCCAAGTTTGAAGATGATGTGATCTTTGAATATCACATTACCATTATGGATCATGAATTTAATCTGGGAATTCTTACCATGAGACTTCCAGAAGGAATATATGCGGCAAATTTTGATGAATGATGAAAGTTATTCCAATGACTGAGCAGGTGAGAACCTGCTCTTCTATGTTAAAAAGGAGATTTTATAGTGAGTATTCATGATAAATATAAAGTATTACAGCAGAACCTGAAAGATATGGGAAGTGTTGCAGTTGCATTTTCAAGTGGCGTGGATTCTACATTTCTTTTGAAAGCGGCACTGGAAGCGCTTGGAAAGGATAAGTAATCGCAGTGACAGCCAGTTCCTGTTCATTCCCGGAGAGAGAATTGAAAGAAGCGACGGAATTCTGCAAAGAAAATGGTGTTCGTCATATTATCTGTAAATCAGAGGAGCTGAATATTGATGGCTTTCGACAGAATCCGAAGAACCGCTGCTATCTGTGCAAGCATGAACTGTTTGAAAAAATCTGGCAGATTGCAAAAGAAAACGGTATGAATGCAGTAGCCGAGGGCTCCAATATGGATGATAACGGTGACTACCGTCCGGGACTGATTGCCGTTAAAGAGCTTGGTGTCAGCAGTCCGCTTCGTCAGGCTGAGCTGTATAAAGAAGAAATCCGTGAACTGTCCAAAGAGATGGGACTTCCTACATGGGACAAACAGTCTTTTGCCTGTCTTTCTTCCCGTTTTGTTTATGGAGAAACAATCAGTGAGGAAAAACTTGGAATGGTGGACCAGGCGGAACAGCTTCTTCTGGACATGGGCTTCCACCAGATCCGTGTACGTATTCACGGAAATATCGCCAGAATTGAAGTCCTGCCGGAGGAAATAGCAAGACTTGTAGAAGAAGAAAACAGAACCAGAATTGCGAAGCAGCTTAAGGAATACGGATTTGATTATGTGACTCTGGATCTTCTGGGATATCGTACAGGAAGCATGAATGAAACATTAACTAAGGAAGAGAAGGGGATTAAGAAATAAATGTTAAATCAGTTTTCCAGAACAGAACTGCTATTTGGTAAAGAAGCAATGGAGAAACTTGCCGGCTCCAGAGTTGCCGTTTTTGGAATCGGTGGAGTTGGCGGTTACACAGTAGAGGCGCTTGTGCGAAGTGGAGTAGGTGCGATCGATCTGATCGATGATGATAAGGTATGTCTGACCAATCTGAACCGTCAGATCATTGCGACAAGAAGTACGATTGGTAAATACAAAGTAGATGTTATGAAGGAGCGGATCCTTGATATCAATCCGAAGGCAGAGGTCAACGTTCACAAATGTTTTTATCTGCCGGAAACAAAAGATGAGTTCGATTTTTCAAAATATGATTATGTAGTGGATGCGGTTGATACGGTAACAGCGAAGATCCAGCTTGTTATGGAGGCAAAGGAAGCTGGTGTTCCGATTATCAGCAGTATGGGAGCAGGAAACAAATTTGATCCGACTGCTTTCCAGGTAGCGGATATTTACAAAACATCTGTCTGTCCGCTGGCAAAGGTTATGCGCCGTGAGCTCAAGAAGCGTGGAATTAAAAAATTAAAGGTTGTGTATTCTCAGGAAAAACCAACCCGTCCGATTGAAGATATGTCAATCAGTTGTCGTTCACATTGTATCTGTCCTCCGGGTGCAGCACACAAATGTACAGAACGTCGTGATATACCGGGATCTACTGCATTTGTTCCATCGGTAGTAGGGCTGATCATAGCGGGGGAAGTAATTAAAGATCTGGCGCATAATTGAAAACCTGTGCGTCGCATTCTCGTTACTTCAGTGATGATTTAGACGCACTATCTTTTTGAAAATAAGCAGAACAAATGTTTGTAAATTCTATTTACATATGGTATAATAAAAACATGGATAAAAATATGTTTAATATCAATAACAATGAACTTTCATATGGTAGAGGATATGTGTATTCCCTGCAGTATCATCTGGTATGGTGTACAAAATATCGGAAAAAGGTTTTAAAAGATGGTATTGATGCAGAATGCAAGAAAATGCTCTATGATCTTGCAGAAGAATACAAATTTCAGATTCTGGCAATGGAGGTTATGCCGGATCATATCCATCTTCTTGTAGACTGCAGACCACAGTTTTATATCTCGGATATGATCAAGATCATGAAGGGGAACATTGCCCGGCAGATGTTTCTTGCGCATCCGGAACTGAAGAAGGAACTTGGGGAGGGCATCTGTGGAATCCATCTTATTGTGCAGTAACGGTGAGTGACAGGAGCAGGGAACAGGTATGCTCTTATATCGAAGGGCAAAAAGAAAAACAGTAATCAAAGCCCCATTTTTTATATTTGTAGATGGATAATTCCTTACTGGCTGTAAGGGATATTAACCATAATTATATTGTAATAGAAGAGGAAAAAAGATGAGGACAGTATCCAGTTATGGCGTAGAACTGCGAAAACAGAATATCCCGATCCGCCAGACACTGGATATTTATCGTTCTGCGGTCAGCTGTCTGATTGAGATCTATGCCCAGGCATGGATGAACTGGCAGTGATCACGGAACCTAAAAAACGTTTCAATACAGCAGAACATCTGGTGCATACTACAAAAAAGAATCAGGCAAGGTTTGATTTTGACCTGCGATTTCCAAAGATGCCTTCTTATCTCAGGAGGCAGCTATCCAGCATGCCCTGGGAAGTGTATCCTCATATAAGACGAGGCTGGAACTGTGGAAAAAAATGGATCAGAAAGGCGGCACGCCGAAGCTGGTGTGTGGTAATCATGCCATGCCGGTATTTTACCGTGATGTGATGTACCGTGAAGATACTGAGGAAAAAGATGGAGCGTGCCTGAAACTTATGACGGCCATGACTGGAAATGGTTCCGGGGTCATCTCAGCCATACAGATATGGAATATCTGAGAAAATACTGGGCGGGAAAAAGAGCAGCAGCTCCCGTGCTGGAAAAAAGGCATCGTAAATACTTCCTGCGTTTTTCTTATATAGAAGAGGTGCCGCTTACAAAGGCACCTGTAAAAGAACAGATCATCTGCAGTGTGGATCTGGGAATCAATACGGATGCAGTCTGTACCATTATGCGGTCGGATGGAACTGTCCTGGGAAGAAAATTTATTGATTTTCCCAGTGAAAAAGACCGGATGTACCGTGTGCTGGGACGGATACGCAGGTTACAGCGGGAACATGGTTCTGTACAGGTGAAAAGCAGATGGGCTTATGCGAAGCGTCTTAACACAGAACTTGGAAGAAAGATTGCAGGAGCAGTTGCAGGATATGCGGAAGAAAACCACGCGGATGTGATCGTGTTTGAGTATATGGAGACAAAAGGAAGAATATCCGGAAAAAAGAAACAGAAGCTGCATCTGTGGAGAAAAAGGGATATCCAGATAAGATGTGAACATCAGGCGCATCGCAGAGGGATGCGGATATCCAGGATCTGTGCATGGAATACCAGCAGGCTTGCCTGTGATGGGTCGGGAACAGTTGTCCGTGATCCAGGCAATCACAGTTTATGTACATTCCAGAATGGAAAAGATATAACTGTGATCTTTCGGCGTCCTATAATATTGGAGCAAGATATTTTATACGGGAACTCTTAAAACCCCTTCCGGCAACGGAAAGGTCTTTGCTGGAGGCAAAGTCCCTTCAGTAAAGCGTAGATCTCATGTGTATATGCGGACTTAAGAGAACTATTTTCAGAAATGGAACTCTTAAGAGCAGCATAAACACAGGCAGATATACAGCGGATTACCTGCAGTGTGGGAACCTGCCATATCTGGCATGGAAAAAGCGCATGACTGCGCATATCCTAAGCTACAGGCGTATCCGCCGATATTTAGCCTTGTCGCTTAAAGCGACTGAGGAGCATGTGACTTTAGTCATGTGAGATCCACAAAGCATAGAATCAATGATAAGATAAATCTGTTTTATTGACTCCATATTTTGTACAAAGGAGAGAATGTGTATGAGAAAGAAAAGTAAAAGTGCAGCGATACTGGCCGTGATCATGGCGATGACCCTGGCAGGAAGTTCTACGGTATATGCTGAGGAGAATCCTTCTGCGAAAACAACTGAAACGGATGATAATGAAAAGGAAGACACAAGGGCAGCAGAGAATGAACCTGCTCCATGCAATGAAGGTGAGCATGAGCTTATAGAAAGTAAAGTCGTTCTGCCAACCTGTACAGAAAGAGGTTATACGATCTACAAGTGTAAAGCGGATGGCTGTACCTACGAAGAAAAGAGAGATGAGACAGCTGCGCTTGGTCATGAACTAAAAGAAGTTTCCATGCAGGAGGCGACAGCAGATAAACCAGGTGTGATTACATATAAATGTCAGAGACAGGGATGCGATTATACAGAACTGGCGGAGATACCGGTCAAAAATACAAATACTGTTGATGGCAAAACAGACGATGCAGATACAAAGACAGATGAGACGCGGGAACAGATGCCGACAGCAAATCAGAAGATGGCAAAACAGATGCTTCTGAAGAAGATAAGAATTCTAATACAGAAAATGCTTCCGTAGATAAAGACAGTACTTCCGGAAAAACAGATCCTGCTGATTCAGACACTTCTGCCGATAGTAAAAATGAAGATGCAGAGGAAGACCTGCCAGATGAAGATATCGATGAAGAATATGCTTCTTTTGCATCTTCCACTTCGACTGATATTGTGACGGAGTATGATCCGGAAACTGCAGTTGGTACGATTTGTGTTGCAAAGAAAGATTCGGATGATCCGACGGAAACAGAGGAAGTTACCGGTATGACAGTTCCAACAGAAACGACAGAGATCAGGAAAGATTCAGAAGGAAATATTACAGATCTTGCGATTTCTACATCCATCAATGAGATCAAAAATGGATTTTCACTGACAAGTGAGAATAAGAAACTTCATTCAATCGCTATCATTGATGAAAAGATCCAGAGAATCACTGGATCACACTGAGAGCAAAAGAAACTGTATCTGAGCTTGGAATTCATATTTATAACGGAAATAATAAAATCATCATAACACTTACAGAAAATGAAAAACCATTGAACATAATCAAGGTTTCTGATACAGAGAAAGAAGTGATTCTGACGACTTCCACCAATGGAACCTGTGTGATCAACAAGGTGGTTCAGAATATTTCTGTGGATAAAGACTGGAAGTATTCGGACAAGAAAACTCTGGCAGAAAGAACCAGATTATTCTGAATAATATAAAGGGAAGTGCTCCATATCTGGAACTTGAGTATGTGAAAGATGAGACTGTAACGACATCTGTATCTGCAAAAGATGAAAATGCTGCAGGAGTTCTGGAAAATGGAAATACCAAAGTAGGAAATTCTGAATCAAAAGGTTCTGCTGCAGAGAAACAGAAAGATCCGGACGAAGAATTATACTGGATTCAGCATATGGAGAGGAAAATCAGGAGCCGATTGTAATTACAGTTTATAAGAAATAAAAGTGTTTTTACAACAGATATGTCTGGATTTTTTTATGTGAGTAAAAAAACAGGTCATTATCGTCCAGAACAGGAGATAATGACCTTATTCATTTTGTATACAATTTTACAGAACGGCTAATTCTGTTGTAATAAGCAGATTAATACTTACCCACAACGGTTGCTTTGAGCAGATTTGTGTTGCCAGGATGTCCAAGAGGAACACCAACTGTAAGAACAACGATATCTCCTTCTTTGACATAACCTTTTTCTTCAGCTGCTTCTGTAGCGTGAAGAAGAAGAATCTCCATGCTGTATTCCTCTTTGGTCAGGAGTGGTGTTACACCCCAGATCAGGTTCATCTGACGCCAGGTGCGTTCATCCGGAGTACATGCAATGATCTGGCATCCCGGACGATATTTAGAAACCATGCGTGCAGTATTTCCGGAACGGGTAACTGCGATGATCGCTTTTGCGTTCAGGTCGATCGCAGTCATGCAGGTAGCATGGGAAATAGCGGTAGTTACATTTGTAGCATGATCTTTTGAAGAAGTGCTGAACTGTTTATTGTAGTCAACATCGGCTTCTGTACGAACTGCAATTTTAACCATTGTCTTAAGTGCTTCAATTGGGTATTTACCGGCAGCAGTCTCACCGGAAAGCATGATTGCACTTGTTCCCTGATAGATTGCGTTGGCAACGTCAGTAGTCTCTGCACGGGTTGGACGTGGATTCTTGATCATGGAATCCAACATCTGAGTAGCTGTGATAACCTGTTTGCCGGCACTGTATACCTTTGCAATGATATCCTTCTGGATAACCGGTACGTCTTCGAGTGGAATTTCAACACCCATATCACCACGGGCGATCATTATACCATCTGCAGCTTCAATGATGCTGTCGATGTTGTCAACACCCTGCTGGTTCTCGATCTTTGCGATGATCTTGATGTCATGTCCGCCGTTTTTCTCAAGGATATCACGGATTTCTTTGACATCGGCAGCAGTTCTGGTAAAGGAAGCTGCAATAAAATCATAGCCTTCTTTAATACCAAACAGGATATCATCGTGATCTTTTGGGCTGATAAACGGCATGTTTACTTCTACACCAGGGAGGTTGACGCCCTTCTTATTGCCGAGAACACCACCGTTTACGACTTTACAGATGATGTTCTGACCTTTGATCTTCTTGACTTCAAGACCGATCAGACCATCATCGATCAGAATACTGTTGCCTGGTTTGACATCTTTATATAAATCTTTATAGGTAACAGAAACGATTTTTTCGTTTCCTACGATTTCTTCTGTAGTTAAGGTAAATTCTTGACCTTCCTTCAGTGTGACCTTTCCATTTTCAAATTCGCGGATACGAATTTCAGGGCCTTTTGTATCGAGAAGCGCAGCTACCGGTTTATTGAGTCTTGTACGAATTTCTTTTAACTTATCAATACGGCCTTTTTGTTCATCATGTAAACCATGAGAGAAGTTAAACGTGCTACGTTCATTCCTTCTTTAACGAGTTCTTCCAGAACACCGTCCTTATCAGTAGACGGACCAAGGGTACAGATAATTTTTGTTTTGCGCATTCAAATTCCTCCTACTTTTCCTAAAAAATACACCTTTATTCTAACACATTATTTTCAATGCACAAGTAAAGTTTTTGATAAAATACACGTTAAATTTCTAACATTTTTACGTTATTGTGAGAAAAATATATGGGAATCGAAAGTAAAATAAAAGAAAAATTCCGATGCCTGAAACTATTTATCTCAGTCGAGAAGATCCCACATCTTCAGGTGGTGAGTAATAGCAAATTTGTCTCAGTGGGAGTCCAATCTCCGACTGAGATAAACGCTCCGCGAGGATGCGCAGTGATTCTGATAGGAATATGTCAGCTTCGCTGACCAGAATCACGCGCCAAGTCTCACGGACGTTCGACTTGAATTAAAAAGTAGTAGACATCGGAATATGTAAAAATTTAATTTCGCGAGAATCGCTGTAATTCAGAAACGAGTATGACGATTGATGTACTTAGCTTTATATTTGGAGTATACGATCGTCTGATCCTTGTACAGACCATAGTAACCGGATACGGCATAACTGATAGATACAGCAATTAGGTAATAGGACGCACCACGGAAGCCAAACAGCTCAAATGCGATCAGGATGGAAGTGATCGGGCAGTTGGTAACGCCACAGAAAAGGGCTGCCATTCCGGCGGCTGCACAGATGGATGGGGAAAGACCGATCAGGTGTCCCATGATACATCCGAATGTTGCTCCGATGCAGAAGGAAGGAACAATCTCACCGCCACGGAAACCGGCGCGCATGGTCAGGGCAGTGAGTACGAGCTTCCAGAAAAAGTCCAGCGGGCGAGCCTGACCATTCTCGACAGCAAGCTCGATCAGGTTATTTCCGGCACCCATATAATCAGAGGTGCGCAAAAAGAGTGTGATCACAATAATGATGGCACTGGCTGCGACGATACGGATATATGGATTTTTTAAAAATTTCGCATAAAGTTTGCTGACACCCTGAAGTGCCATACAGAAAATAATACTGATGGCAGCACAGGCAATGGCAACAAGAACCATCTTGAGTCCTGTTTCGATGGTAAGTTCCGGGATATTGACTACATGAAAAGATTCCGGATTGATGCCAAAGCCGGCCGCAAACTTTGAGGCAATAATGGATGCGATCACACATGGAACCAGTGCGGCATAATACATAATGCCAACGCTCACGACCTCCATAGAAAAGACTGCCGCTGCCATCGGTGTTCCGAAAACTGCGGAGAAAGCAGCACTCATACCGCACATGACCATGACATGACGGTCTTCTTCATCGAGGTGAAACCAGCTTCCAAGCTGATTGCCGATGCTTCCGCCGAGCTGAATTGCAGCACCTTCACGACCGGCAGATCCACCGGCAAAGTGAGTCAGGATCGTAGAAACGAAAATCAGCGGAGCAGAACGAAAAGGCACATCATCCTGAGAACGGATCGTTGATAAAACCTGATTGGTTCCGCCATCTTCCTGACCGAATTTCTGATACAGAAAAACAATGATCAGACCGGAAACAGGAAGCAAGAAGAATACCCAGAAATGCTCTGTACGATAGTTGGTTACGAATTTCAGTACTCTGGCAAAAAGGCTGCTGATGAAGCCTACGCTCAGTCCGGTCAGTACTGCCAGAACCAGCCATTTAATAAGATTGGTCATATCATATCGAATGTGATCGATATAATAGTGCAGGTTATGGATTTCTTCTGGTTTTTTTTATCCTGTGTGTTGTTCATAGCTTCCTTTTATTCCTGTGTAATTCCGGTTACTTCGTATCCGGCATCTTTGATCGTCTGACGGATCTTGTCCTCATCAACCTTTTCCGGTGCTGTGAAAATGGTTGTGTTATTTTCGTGAGAAGATACAACGTCTTCAACACCGAATGCTTTCTTAATAGCTTCGTTTACATGTGCTTCGCAATGTCCGCACATCATTCCCTCAACATTAACTGTAACTTTTACCATAGTTTTTTGCTCCTTTTCTTTTTTATTATAATCATTTTTTACTTCAATGGAAGTAGCTTGGTTAATTTTTTTGTCCTTTTTTGTGTCGTGGATCTTAAACAGGTTCAGACGAAGGGCATTGGTGACAACGCAGAAGCTGGAAAGACTCATTGCGGCGGCACCGAACATCGGATTCAATGTCCATCCGAAAATCGGGATCCATACACCGGCAGCCAGTGGAATGCCGATCACATTGTAGAAAAATGCCCAGAAAAGATTTTCGTGGATATTTTTCAGGGTTGCACGGCTGAGACGTACTGCAGCAGGAACATCGCTTAAACGACTCTTCATCAGAACGACATCAGCAGCATCGATCGCGATATCAGTTCCGGCACCGATCGCGATTCCGATATCTGCGCGGGTAAGTGCAGGGGCATCGTTGATTCCGTCACCGACCATGGCTACTTTGCCCTGTTCCCTGAGTGAACGGATCACACTTTCTTTGCCATCCGGGAGAACACCTGCGATGACATCATCAACACCGGCCTGTGCACCGATCGCTCTTGCGGTGCGTTCATTATCACCGGTCAGCATGACAACACGGATTCCCATATTCTGGAGTTCTTTGACCGCCTGTGGGCTGTCTTCTTTGATAACATCGGCAACAGCGATAATGCCGACCAGTTTACCATTCCGGGCAAAAAGCAGGGGCGTTTTTTCCTTCTTCTGCAAGTTTTTCTGCCTTCTGGGAAAGGGTGGCAGGAACGTTTACCTGGCTGCTGATGAATTTCATGCTTCCACCGATCAGAGTTTCCTGTTCGAGCACTGCAGAGAGTCCGTTTCCGGGAAGAGCATGGAAATCAGTAACCTCCGGCGCTGTAAGATGTTGTTCTTCAGCATGTTTAAGAATCGCTTTCGCGAGCGGATGTTCACTTTTTTTCTCCAGGGCAAATGCATGGTGAGGAGTTCCTGTTCGGAGATCCCGTCTGCAGGGAGCAGATCAGTAACTTCCGGCTGGCCGCTGGTGATCGTACCGGTCTTGTCCAGGGCAACAATCTGAACCTTGCCGGCCTCTTCAAGAGAAACGGCAGTTTTGAACAGGATACCATTTCTGGCTCCCATTCCGTTGCCGACCATGATCGCTACCGGAGTGGCAAGTCCGAGAGCACATGGACAACTGATAACGAGAACGGAGATACCGCGGGCAAGAGCATAGCCAAATTCATGTCCGGTCAGAAGCCAGATGATCGTGGTAACGATTGCAATCGTAATAACTGCCGGAACAAAAATACCGGAAACACGGTCTGCGATCTTGGCAATCGGAGCTTTGGTAGCGGCAGCATCACTTACCATTTTGATGATCTGGGAGAGAGTGGTGTCTTCGCCGACACGGGTTGCTTCGCATTTGATAAATCCGGACTGGTTGACGGTTGCGGCGGAAACAAGATCTCCGGCTGCTTTGTCAACAGGGATGCTTTCGCCGGTAAGGGCAGATTCATTGACGGCGCTGGTTCCTTCAATGATCACACCATCGACCGGGATATTTTCACCAGGACGTACGACAAAGATATCACCCTTGTGAACCTGTTCGATCGGAACGGTTACTTCCTGATCGCTTCTAAGAACAATGGCGGTTTTCGGGGCAAGTTTCATGAGGCTCTTAAGAGCATCGGTCGTTTTTCCCTTGGAACGTGCTTCGAGCATTTTTCCAACAGTGATCAGCGTCAGGATCATTGCGGCAGACTCGAAATAAAATTCCATCATGTAGTTCATAACGGCAGCGGAATCACCGTCTACCTGTGCTCTTGTCATGGCAAAAAGTGCGTAGACACTCCATATAAATGAGGCCATGGAGCCGAGTGCAACCAGTGTGTCCATATTGGGGGCACGGTGCCACAGACTCTTAAATCCGCTAATGAAGAATTTCTGGTTGATGACCATGACGATTCCGGCAAGCAGAAGCTGGACAAGTCCCATGGCAACGTGGTTATCGTTAAAAAATGCCGGGAGTGGCCAGTCCCACATCATGTGTCCCATGGAGAAGTACATCAGAACGAGTAAAAATCCGATGGAAGCGATCAGGCGGCGTTTGAGAACCGGTGTCTCGTGATCTTCCAGGCTTCCTCGGCTTCAGACATGGAAACCTGTTCTTTATTTGCACCCTTGAGTGATGCGCCGTAACCTGCCTGTCTACGGCAGTGATGATGTCATGAGAGGATGCGGTTCCTTCAACTCCCATAGAATTTGTCAGAAGGCTGACCGAGCAGGATGTAACCTCCCGGCACTTTGGATACGGGCCTTCTCCACACGGCTGGCTGCGGATGACCTTGGATATTTCTTCTGGTTTCAGTTTGCAT